>Ga0172375_10000692_pt1 | contig 54265 bp, 59 predicted proteins | sample LakKiv1m_FD_114537 | JGI IMG/M metagenome (GOLD analysis project Ga0172375, IMG submission 114537) | Freshwater microbial communities from Kabuno Bay, South-Kivu, Congo - kab_092012_11.1m | ecosystem: Environmental > Aquatic > Freshwater > Lake | place: Democratic Republic of the Congo...
TTTGAAAGACAGAACAAATTATTCATTACCTGTCTTTTGAAATGCTTATGTTTCAAGTTATTCTGGCTGATTTGATCTTTCTTCCTTTGGTTGTTTTATTTGTTGCTAAGTTTGGCCATAGACAGGAGGAACCGGAATGGTTACAGCTTAGCAGGATAAGAGCATACATGAGATCACCGGAGTTTATCAGAAAACACGAAAAACTGATTGAATCGTATTTGAAAGGAGATGGTAACAGAAAATAATGATCAGATACTTGGGGCAGGTTTCAATATCAAGAGCAAATCGGTCAAAGATTTGATAAAATCATCTATAGTTGAGTTCGAAAGAACAAACTTAATGTCCACATTACGAGACAGAACAAGGGCAAATTGGTTGGGAACAGCAAAAGCAGGCCCCAGTCTTGAGTTCGAAAAGCCTTGGAAGTGTGAGTATTTTCTTTTCATAATCAGCCAATATTTCTTTCAAGGTTAAACCCGGAATAATTCCTTTTGCTCCCTTTTCGGCAACTGCCAGTTTTTCTTTCTGTAACCTGTCAAGCTCGTCAACTTGCTTTAGATAATCGTTTTTGAATTCTTTTTCCCGTTGATGATACCGTTGGATAAAAATCTCCTTAAATAGCGGCAGATATTTTACATCTGTAATTTTATTCTATCAGAATTTAGTTGTTATAATAAAATTGATAATTACTTGTCATAAGCTTCCGTAAATTGATTTATTATCCAATTAGAAGAAAAACATAATCAATAACAATCTGCATCAATTAATAACTCTTGTTGCTATAATAATCTTATGAAGAAAACAATCGGTATTTTAGGAGGAATGGGTGCGGAGGCAACAGTTGACTTATATGTGGGTATCTGGAAATATTATCAGGATAATTTTGGGGCAAAATATGATAATGACTTTCCGCCGGTAATCATTTACAGTGTTCCGATTCCCGATGTTGTTGAAAGCTTGGAAAATGAAAAAGTTACTTTGGAAATGCTTATTCATACTGCACAAATACTTGAAAATAGCGGTTGTGATTTTATCGTTATTGCCTGCAATACTGTTCAGTTTTTACTTGAGGATATCAAAAAATCGGTCAATATTTCGGTAATCGGGATTGCCAAAGTAAATGCAGAATATCTTAAAAATAAGGAATATAAAAAGGCTGGTATTTTAGCAACTAAAGTAACGATAGATAAAAAAGTATATGACAAAGATATAGCTGAAATTGGAATTGAGTTAATTAAGCCAACCGAACAAGATCAGAATATTGTAACCAAAGTAATTATGACTCAATTAACCGGCAGGACTACAAAAGCCGAAACAGAAAAGCTTACTCAAGTCATAAATAATTTGAAGAATCAAGGAGCAGAGGCTGTTTTACTTGCATGTACTGATTTGCCTTTGGTTATCAAGCAAAGCGATACGCCGGTTCCGTTAATAAACTGTACTGAAATTTACGCAAATGAGACGGCGCGGTTATCAATTAAATAAGTCTATGGATAAAATCTATGCCAGCAAATTAAAAAAGGGAGATAAGATAAAAATTATTGCACCAGCCAGATCCTTGTCGATTTTAAGTGAAGAAATAAAAAATATTGCCAACAAAAGATTTGCAGATTTAGGTCTGGAACTTTCTTTCGGCAAACATATTGAGGAAAAAGATGATTTTGCTTCAACTACCATTGAATCACGTCTTGAGGACTTGCATGATGCTTTCTCTGATACTTCTATCAAAGGGATTATAACTGTAATAGGAGGTTTTAACAGCAATCAGTTACTCAAATATATTGATTGGGACATTGTAAGTAAAAATCCTAAAGTGTTCTGTGGTTATTCTGATATAACGGCGTTGAATAATTCTATTTTTGCCAAAACGGGATTAGTAACATATTCGGGTCCGCATTATTCAACCTTTGGCCAAAAACTGTATTTTGATTACACCGGGGAATATTTTAAGAAGTGCCTAATGAGTGATGGGCCTTTTGAAATTAAAGCAAGTGATAATTGGAGTGATGATCCGTGGTTTAAAAATCAAGACAATAGGCATTTAATAAAAAACGATGGATATTTAGTGATTAACGAAGGAGAAGCAGAGGGAACAATATTAGGGGCAAATTTATGCACGTTTAATCTTTTGCAGGGAGCGGAATATTTTCCAAAGCTTGATAATTCAGTCTTATTTATCGAAGATGATGAGATGACCAATGCAGTTACATTTGACAGAGATTTACAGTCAGTTATTCATCAGCCTGAGTTTAATGGTGTAAAAGGAATTGTTATCGGCAGATTTCAAAAAGTAAGCAAAATAACAAATGAATTATTGGTGCAGATTATTAAGACTAAAAGGGAACTAAACAATTTGCCGGTTATTGCAAATGTAGATTTTGGTCATACTGATCCAAAAATCACATTACCAATAGGTGGTGTTGCAAAAATTTCAGTAAAGTCAGATAAAGCGAATATTATTATTTTAGAACACTAAATTAAACTAATTCAAATATGAAACTGGAACCGTTAATATACGTTTCAGATTTACAAAAATCCATTGGATTTTATATCAATATTTTAGGATTTAGATTAGATGAACTTTATCCTTCAAAAGACAATCCTTCTTACGCTCCAATTTTTATCGGTGACTATAAACTTATGCTTTGTCTGGCTAGAGAAACAAATAAGAAATTCTATATGAAGGGTTTAGGTGGAAGCGGATTACAACTATTTATTCAAGTGGATAAGGTTGATGAGATTTATCAGAAAGTCAAAAGTAATGTTGAAATAATCGATGATATTGAAACTAAATCATGGGGAGATCGGGAATTTACGATAAAAGATCCTGATGGATATTTAATTACATTTTATACAGCAACTAAACAAGAAGTATGAAACTTAACCCTTTTGAGTTTTTAATAGTCAATAATCCAATAAGAAGATTTATTCAATCGCAAATTGAAGTTAAAGGTTTTCTTGGAGTCCCAAATTACGTTAAAAATGGAAAAGTTTTGGAGATTGGTTGTGGCAGCGGTTATGGAGTTAAACTTATCAATAAATATTTTCATCCAAAAGAAATATATGGTATTGATATGGACGAAAAGATGATAAAACTGGCAAAGAAAAATAAAATACCAAATACTACTTTTGAAGTTGGCGACGTAACAGATCTGAAACTCAAGGATAATTCTTTTGTAAAGAATTATTTAACTATTTTGAAAAACTGGAATTTAAGATTATAAAAAAGAAAATTTATACGTATCTTGGTATTACGAGTCGTTTTATTTTAGTTGCGAGCAAATAAACAAACATATGAAAGTGTATTTTGTCCGTCATGGAGAATCGGTTTTAACGGAAAGAAGACATCAAACACCAGATACTCCTCTTAGTAGTTTAGGTCATAAACAAGCGAAAGCTATTGCCAATAGGTTTAATAGAATTGAGATCGATCTTATTCTGACAAGTCCATATATTCGAACTTATCAAACAGCTCAAGAAATTGAAAAAGTAAAACACGTTCCAGTTATAAAAAGTGATCTTTTTATTGAGCGTAAAATGCCTTTATCATTTCTTGGCAAGGAAGTTATTGATCACGAAATTTATCCTATCTTGCAAACAATTAGAAAACATTTTTATGAACCTGATTGGCATTACGCTGAGGAAGAAAATTTAACTGATCTGCTTATAAGAGCTAAGGCTGCTTTAAATTTCATTCTATCCCAAAAAAAGGAAAATATTGTTGTAGTTACTCACGGTTATTTTTTAGTGGTTGTGATTTATTTTATTCTTTTTGGTGAAAATAGTGATATTACAAGCTTTAGGCTATTCCGAGCTCGTGCTTCAAACACCAATACTGGTCTAACATTATGTGAATACAAAGAGGATAATTGGAAATTATTAACCTGGAATGATTACGCTCATCTAGGTGAATGATTTATTTCACATGAGAATATGAACGTTTTATTTATTGATCGTGATGGAACATTGATACATGAACCCATTAGCGGATATATTGATTCATTGGATAAATTCAAAGTTGTATGTATTAGAATTTTCTTTTTAGTTTAAGCAGTAATCAATCCTCAACCAGCCACAAAATCTATTCAATCCAAATCCGGTAACGGCCAACAACCGGTGAAGACAAGGACCGGATGTCAACGGAAACAGCATTTAATCCCCGGTGGTTTTGCTACACTTAAGGAAACGACATGAAAAATTACTTCGCCTTTATTGATGAAAGCGGAAACCTAGCTCAAGAGAGATTTTTCGGATTAGGATTGCTAATAATCGAAGATGTTGGAACTCTCTATGACGCAATAAAGCCATATTACGACAAGATCCGCGATATTGGTAAACTGAAAAAGAATAAAACAATTGATTTGTTTTACGAAACTCATAAATATGAGGATCTGGTTAAAATTGCTAAAAGTGATAGAAGATTCGAACTGAAATTCAAGTTTGTCAATTTTTCCAATAACAAGATTTATAAAAAGATTATCGATACTTATTTTACCTTTCCTAATTGCCGGTTCTCAGCCGTAGTGATCGACCGCGAAGATCCCAATTTTAAGCCAAAGGAAATATTTTCTACTCCCTGGAATATGTATATGAGCTATGCCGCCATGCTTTTGGCCGGCAATATCAATAATCTTGATGCCTGTAAAGTCTGTGTCTTGGCTGATGACTTATCCAGGCCATCAAATATTACAAAGTCGTTTGAAGACTCCTTAAAAGAAAAGATTTCTCTAAAACTAAAGCAAGACGGCATTGAAAGAAATATTTTTAATGTGGCAAGGCTCGAATCTCATTCAAGTTTAATGCTACAAATGGTCGATATTCTTTTAGGATCGGTCATGTATAGCTTTAAAAAAGAAGCAGGACTAGTCAGTGAAAAACTGGGACAAAGACAAGATGTCGTAGTTGAAGAAATGAAATTGCAGTTGAAAAGAAAAGTGTTGAACGAAAGTTTTACTGTTCACAAGCCTTCGTATTTTAGTGTTTGGAAAGTCAACTGGCAAAGATCAAAAAAATAAGCGGGTCATGGACAAAAGACCCACACCCGCTTAACTAAAAAAATCCAATTTATTACTTCTATTTTAGCATACTTTTTATAATGATTTGTCAAGAGATTTGAAAGATTACCCCTCGTAAAGTTGGCAGCACTCTCGATCGCTTTCTGTCGGGGTGTTAAAGAAAGAAAAACTAACGAGGTCAAATAGTAGGAAAAATCGGTGGCAAGCAGTATTGTCAAATGAACCCGAGCAACAATAACAAATTTGGTAATAAAAAAATCATTCCGTCTCATTTCTCATTATTGCAAGCCCATCGCTACCGTGCCTTCTTAAGCTTGGGTAATGAAAAGAAAAACCACACTACATGGTCTTTGCCTCCTAAAAGGTCTTCGTCTATGTGCTTGATTATATCGGGCAAGTAATGCAGCCCTTCGCTCATCCCGACCCGCCTCGTCGGGATTTCGCTACGGGCTGTTTTCCCTCGGAACGAGAAAGATAATTTTAATAAACTTATTATCGAGACAGTCGTAAAAAACCTCTTTTTACGACGTCTCTCATCGATTATTTTTCTCTGATCATCGTATAAGAGCTCCTTATACGACGCCCTCCTTCGGGAAAAGAAATACGATTTCTCCCCGCCTTATAAGCGGGGAGACTTGCCCGAAGACAATAGGCAGCTGGCTCCTTCGTCGCCAGCTGCCCTCAACCACCGGTTTCTATATCCAATAAAAGCCTAACTGGAACGGCATTGGAACGGATCACCGAACTAGCAAAATATTAATCTAAAAGACTTTTGAGGGGATGGTAAGTGGTGTGGAAACGCAGCACCGCCCGTTATTTTATTTGTTGCCAAGTTTGGCCACCGGCAGGAAGAGCCGGAATGGTTACAACTTAGCCAGATGAGAGCTTACATGAGATCGCCGGAATTTATCAAAAAACACGAAAAGTTGATCGAATTGTATTTGAAAGGAGTTGGTAACGGAAAATAACGATCAAATATTCGGGACCGGTTTTAATATCAAAAGCAAATCGGTCAAAGGTTTGATAAAATCATCTATAGTCGAGTTCGAAAGAACAAACCTAATATCCACCCATGAAAACCCTTGTTATTTCCGACACTCATTTAACCGACAGATTTGATCCAAAAAAGTGCGAATTCTTGAAAGAAATAATTACCGATGCCGATCAAATAATTATCAATGGCGATTTTTGGGACGGATTTATTACCGACTTTTCTTCTTTCCTCAACTCGCCTTGGAAGAGACTTTTTCCGTTGCTAAAAAGAAAAAAAACTATATATGTTTTTGGTAATCACGATAAAAAACAATATTGTAATTCTCAAACCTCTTTATTCTCCGTGCTCCAAACTAACCGATACGAACTAAAACTCAACAACCATAGACTTATCTTTGAACACGGTAACCGCTACAGACCAGCACTTGACGAAATATTAGGAATCAAAATTCCTTCTCCTATTACGCGTTTCGCACACTGGGGAGAAAAAATCTTGGTGAAAAAATTTAAAGACCGATATTTTAACCTTGCATATCAAAGATTTAACAACGGTATAAAAGAAATCATCAAAAACATTGATCAACCCGATACATATTATTTCTTCGGACACACTCATAAAGCCGAAAAGGATTTGCCGAATCGATTTTTCAATACGGGGATTATTAAGGGCGGATTGGGTCAATATATTCTAATCGATAACGAAAAAATCGAAATAAAAGAACGGTGGTACGATTAAAAATTGTGAAAATCGATGAGTACACTTATGAACATAAAAAACAACAACCGTTTGGCGATCTTGTTAATAATAATTATTGCCGCGATCGGCGGGGGACTACCGGTTTTCGTCAAGATCGGCCTTAAACAAATTCCGCCCTTTACCTATACTTTTTTAAGATTTTTTATTGCATTCCTTTGTATTTTCCCTTCTTTCCTTAAAGAAAAACCAAAACTCGATAGAAACACTGTTTCAATTGTTGTATTCTCCCTTTTTGCAGTTGCTAACGTGACTTTGTTTGCTTTTGGAATCAGGTTAACGTCGGCCCTTATTGGTCAAATGCTTTATGCTTCAGTTCCTATCATCGTTGCGATTTTTTCCTTTTTCTTTCTTAAGGACAAATCCTCAACTCGAAAGATTGTGGGCGTTTTTTTAGGATTTGCCGGGACTGTTCTTATCATTTTTTTACCTGTTATTAGTAAGTCATCAATTTTTCAAGGCAGTTTGCTCGGCAATCTTCTAATCATCACCGCGGTCGTATGTTATTCCATATATACAACTTTGTCAAAACCAATGCAAAAAAAGTACTCACCCACTTATTTAACAACCATGTTTTTCTTAACAGCGAGTGTGATTGGGTTGGGTTTGGGATTAAGCGAAATCGAAAATATAAAGAACCTGATAACAATATTGACCTTTAACTCAATATTGAGTGTTTTATATGTCAGTTTTTTGGGTTCTTTTGTTTATTATCTTCTCTATCAATATGCGATTAAGCATAGTTCACCCCTCATCGCGTCGATGCTTTTCTACGTCCAGCCGGTAGCGACTTTTGTCTGGGCATCCGCACTGCTAGGCGAGAAACTGACGGTAGGGATTTATCGCCGGCGCAGGACTTTCTTTATTGGGAGCTTACTTCGTGACGAAAAATTAGTGACTGCAATTGTTGTCAGCAAGCTTTGTTATTCCAACGTCAGACGATTTTTTTCCTCCTCAAAAATAATCTTGAATCTTTTAAAAAATTCCTGCCTGCCTAAAAAATTGAAAGAAACATATGGTCCTTCATTTTTGCGAGGAACCTTGAAGGCAGCCGCCTTTATTTTTTTTCTTCGCCGACCTTCCCCGTAACGAAAGCGGAAATTTCCTGCAGCGTCTCGCCAACCGCAACAATCCGATCTTTTATCGGATCTATCGCCACCCATTTACCGGCAAATCGACCCATATATTTGGTGGAAACATGAACTTTTTTTATAACATAAAAATGGTACCAAAAATCATATGAAAACGCAAAGTCTAATCACTGTTAACTAATAACTTTTTTATGTATACTAAATTGTCGATGAGAAAATCTTTTGTCCAATATTGTAAAGACCGCTTCAAAGATCTGACCGAGGCTTTAACCAATCTATTTATTTTCTTTCCTTACTTTTTTTCGGTGTCAACGCTTCTTAAGACTCTTTTTTTTCCCTGGAAAAATCTCATCACTAAAAAAACCGGACGCGGATTTGATTTTGGCGAATGGGCCTCCCGGACGGGTTTCAACCTGGTCTCACGCTTGATCGGCTTTTGGATGAGGCTGTCCGTTCTGCTTTTTTTCCTGATTTTGGAAATCGGCTATGTTCTTTTTCTCCCTTTTATTTTTATCTTTTTTTTGCTTTTCTTGCCTTTTGATTTTTTGATTTACTTGCTCCAAAAAACCGATGCCGAAAAAAAGGCTCAACTGCAGTCTGTCTTTATCAAAAACCACCTGTTAAAACCGGAAAATCGCTACCGGGTCGAGCGTTGGTTTGAATATTATCACCATAATTTCTTGACAAAAACCCGCTGGTGGAAAAGCAATCATCTCTTTAATATCCCTCCTCTCGGACGCGACTGGGCGGTCGGCTATACGCCGACACTTGATGATTTCTGCACCGATTTAACCTCGACCAGCTACCAAGGGCCGATCAAACGGATCTTTGGGCGCGAAGAAGAAATTCGCGCCATCGAGACCGCCCTGACCAAAACCCAGTCGGCCAACGTGATCATTATCGGCGAGGAAGGAGTGGGAAAACACACACTGGTTGATGACCTGGCCTATCATATTTACAGCGGCCAGACCAACCCGCTTCTATCTTACAAGCGGGTGTTGAAGCTTAATCTGGAAAAAATCCTCAGCCAGACTACCGATCAGAAACAGCGGGAAAATCTGTTTGAAGTTTTACTCGAGGAAGCCAACGAGGCAAAAAACGTCATTATTCTGATTGATGATTTTGATAAATATATTGCCGCCGGTAACGATAGGGTCGACCTGTCTCTGGTGATTGAAAAAATGGCGCGCTCCCAACATCTGCAGCTTATTGCTCTCACAACGCCGTTTTACTATCAGAAAGATATTTTTCCCCAAGACCGCTTAAGCCATATTTTTACCCCCGTTATCGTTAAGGAGATGACACGCGAGGCGGCCGCGACGATCATGCTGGATGTTGCTTTGCGCTCTGAAAAACGCTACCGCCTTACCATTCCTTATGAGACGGTGTTGGAAACGGTTGATAAATCAGATTTTTACATCACTGCCATCCCATTCCCCGAGAAAGCGATCGATCTTTTGGATCATGCCTGCTCGTTCTTTCTGGAAAAGACACCGCACTTGCCCTCCCCGCTGCTCACCCCCGACATCATTGATCTTGCCTTGGCTCAACTGACCCATACTCCGACTCAACTCTCCCAAGGATTAAAAGATAAACTGAATGGTTTGGAGACTGATTTAGGCCGGCAGATCATCAATCAGCCGCAGGCAGTCGGCCAATTGGCCGCGGCACTGCGCCGTTCGTTTGTGCTTTTGGGCAAAAGAAAAAAACCCTTAGCTTCATTTTTGTTTTTAGGGCCGACCGGAGTGGGGAAGACCGAGACTGCCAAAGCCGTTAACCGCCTGTTTTTCGGCGACGCCCCCCTGCTGCGGTTTGATATGTCGCTTTACCAAACCAAACAGGACATTCCCAATCTGATCGGATCGGTTCAAACAGGACAACCGGGGCTTTTGACCAATGCGCTGCGCAATACGCCGTACGGAGTATTGCTTTTGGATGAGATCGAAAAAGCAGATCATGATCTTTTGAATGTTTTTTTAACCATCCTTGACGAGGGTTATTTTACCGACGGCTCAGGCAAGCGGGTCGATTGCAAAAATGTGATCGTGATTGCCACATCTAATGCAGGTTCGGATTTTATTTATCAAATCAATGCGGGCACGATAGGTGGCAGTCGCGGAAGGGCTCCCGACCCCCCTTCGTCCAGATCGTCTTTGGACTTCGAGGGGCAAGGCAGTGCTGGCGGGCTTGACCGCCGAAGCTTTAGCGGAGGCGGTAAGGAAGCGACTGACAGAATCTATCGTGTTGATGAAGTGATTAATTTGCTAATTAGCCGCCGCATCTTTTCCCCCGAATTCTTAAATCGTTTCGACGGAGTGGTCGTTTATAATCCGATCGACGCACAAGCCGGCCTCTCCATCGCCCGGGCAAAACTGCAGACCATTATCCGCGACATCTATCAGCTTTACAAAGTAAAAATCGCCGTATCCGATCAACTGCTCCAATTAACCTTAGCAAATGCCAATTACCGGCAGTTCGGCGCCCGCGACCTCGAACGCACCCTCCGCCAGACCGTCGAGGATAAAATCGTCAAGCTAATTTTAGAAAACAAAGTCAAAGAAGGTGACTCGATCAATCTCTAACTCACTTAATATTTATACTTATAACTGTTATAATATTTATCATGCTCAAAATCTATTTCACCGCCTCCACTTCCGCCGATCCCGCCTTCCAAACCAACTATAAAAAAATACTTCAATTAATTAATAGATTGAATTGTAAGCTTCTGTCCGGCCAGCAGATCATCAAATCTGCTATCTTGAATAAAGATCAACAACTGTCATCAGCGGCGATCTTCAAAAGAGAAAAATATCTGATCGACCAGGCCGATCTTATAGTTGCCGAGGTCAGCCAACCGTCACTGGGAGTAGGAAGCGAGATCGCCTACGGCCTGATGCGAAACAAACCGGTATTAGCTTTGCTCTTTGAAAATCTTGAGGATCAAATTTCGCCGATGATCGCCGGCAACCCTTCTGATAATTTGTTTTTGGAAATTTATAACTTCGAACGCCTGCCGTATATTTTTGATGATTTCGTCAAACATATAAGCATATTAAAAAAACGGCGGGGGAAACTGATTGTTGTCGACGGGGCGGATGGTTCCGGCAAGACCACTCAGGCGCAGCTTTTGGTGAAATATTTAAGAAACAAGAAAATTCCGGTTAAATACTTTGATTTTCCTCAATATTATTCTTCATTTCACGGCCAGACGGTAGCGAAGTTTTTAAGAGGCGAGTTTGGATCGCTTGATCAGGTATCGCCTTATCTTGCCTCTCTGGCTTTTGCATTGGACCGGGCGTCGGTAAAGCGGGAAATGGACGATTTTCTGGACCGGGGAGGTTTTATTATTGCCAACCGGTATGCGACTTCAAATTTAGCCCATCAGGCAGCAAAATTTACTGATCCGGCCAAACAAAAGGAATTTATCAACTGGATCTATGATTTGGAATACAAGATCCATAAAATTCCCAAGGAAGACCTGGTTATCTATCTATATGTTCCTGCCGCGCTCGGAGAAAAGCTTACGGTCAAAAAAGGCAGCCGGGCATACCTCAACGGTCAATCCGCCGATATTCATGAAAGGGACAGCCGTTACCGCCTTGCGACCGAAAAAATGTACCAGCAGTTGGCCCGGCAATATAAACACTGGGTCACTATCAACTGCGTTGAAAATGGCCGCCTCTTGCCGCCGCTTGCTATTCATCAGAAAATTATTAAGCTCCTTTAATGATCCAATTCGATAGTTTGACAAATTTTGTCGTTATTGGTATCCTTTAAATATCGCAATTTAAATCTTATGGACAAAGTCGATAAAAAACTGGTGACCCTCATGCTTTTTTTTGTGGTGACGTTCGGGGTATTTATGGCCGTTGTCGTTTTTAACAAACCTCTTAGCCAGTTTACCCGGGCCACATCGGAAAACAAACCGTCAGCCGAAAAATCGCTGATTATCCTTAATGATATTTATCCTGTCAAAGTCGGCCAGAAAACGACCTTGAATGTTTTTGCGATCTCCACGACCGGCACCCCGATCAAGAACAAAACCATTACCTTAAAAACCACCATCGGTCAAATCCTTCAAAACAACCTGGCGACCGACGACAGCGGCCGGGCAGTCTTTACCCTTACATCCGATATTCCCGGCGACGGTCAGGTCGATGCAATCATCGACAATTCGATCAAAATCAAACAGGCGGTGTCGGTCAAATTTATCCAGTAACGCTTATGAAAAAGATCACCAAGGCCATCATCCCTGCCGCTGGTTTCGGCACCAGGTTTCTCCCCCAAACCAAAGCCATGCCCAAAGAAATGCTGCCGATTGTCGATAAACCGGTTATCCAGTACGTCGTTGAGGAAGCGGTTCAGTCGGGGATAGAGGATATTGTCATCGTTACCGGCTACAGCAAACGCGCCATCGAAGACCATTTCGATTCGCCAAACGCAGAGCTTGTCCGCAACCTTGAACAGGGTAAAAAAGAAGCGATGATTAAAGAAGTGCAGGCAATATCGGAGATGGCAAATTTTATTTACATTAGGCAAAAAGGGCCATACGGCAACGCTACCCCAATCAAGTCGGCCCAACATTTGATGAACAACCAGCCATTTTTGGTCCTATGGGGCGACGATTTTGTCTGGGCCAAACCTCATCGGGCCAAACAATTAATTGATGTTCATGAACAATATGGAGAAACGGTACTATGCGGCATCAAAACCGATCGACCGGAAGATGCCGACCGTTATGCATTTGTTAAAGGCAAAGATTTGGGGGGCGGCATCTGGAAGGTAGATCGCCTGATCGAAAAGCCGGGGATGGCCGGTCGGCCGTCAAATTTGGCAATCGTCTCCGGGTACATCTTAACTCCGGATATTTTTTCGATTCTCAACAGTCAAAAGCCGGGCCGCGGCGGCGAATACTATCTGCCGGAAGCCATCGATATTTTAGCCAGAAACAAACCGGTATATGCCGTCGAAATTAAAAATGCCAAATACTACGATACCGGCAATAAACTCGAGTATATGAAAACCGTGGTTGAGTTTGCACTGTCGCACTCCGGGATCAATGGAGAGTTCCGTGATTTCCTAAAAAAATTGAAACTGTAATTGGGTTGCAATTCCCCATCCGCACTGATACAATAACTTTTTATGACGAAAGCCGCCGACGAAAAACAAATTAAGGCCCTCTTTGACCTGGGCGCTCATCTTGGGCATAAGAAAAACCGGATTCACCCTAAAGCCCGCCAATATATTTATACGATGATCAACGGTACGTCGATCATTGATTTAAACCAAACCGTCAAACAGCTGAAAACAGCCAAAGCCTATTTGGCCGGGCAGGCCAAATCGGGCAAGCGGGCACTGGTCGTGGTGACCAAAAAAATCGCCAACCAGTCCACCAGAGCTCTTTGCCGGTCATTAAAGATCCCTTCCGTGACGGTGAAGTGGCCCCCCGGGCTTTTGACGAACTTTGAAAACATCATGAAAAACGTCAAAAAATTAAAAGAGCTTGAAGAGGGCAAAACTTCCGGACAATGGGCCAAATTTGTCAAACACGAACAAGTCAAACTCGCCAAACATCTAAACAGACTGAATACTTTCTATGGAGGCCTGGCTGATCTTACTAAACGCCCCGACATCTTAATCCTGGTTGACACCAAGGCCGAAAAAAATGCCCTTAAAGAAGCCGCAGAAACTCATATTCCGGTTGTTGCCGTGATGGATACCAACTCCGATCCCGATCGGGTCCAATATCCGGTTATGGCCAACGACGATACGGCGGCAGTGGTAGAATATCTTGTTAAGGAAATTGTCAATGCCTATGCCCAAAAATAATCCTGTCCAAGTCGATCTCACCAAGCTGAAAATCCTTCGCCGGCAAACGGCGGTTTCTTTCTCTGCCTGCAAAAAAGCTTTGGAGGAGACCAACAACGATCTTGAAAAAGCCAAAATCAAACTGAGAGACTGGGGAGTGGAAAAAGCGGCTCAAAAAGCCGATCGCCCCACCGCCCAAGGCGTAATTGCCGCCTATGTTCATCATAATCAACGGGTGGCCTCTATGGTCGAGCTGGCCTGCGAGACTGATTTTGTTGCCGGCAATGCCGATTTTCGCGCTCTCGCCCAGGAAATCGCTATGCAGGCCGCCTCAACGCCTAAGGAGATTGAAACAGTCGGTGATTTTTTAAAGATGGAGTATATCCGCGAACCGTCCAAAACCGTTTCCGATCTGTTGAAGGAAGCCGTATTAAAATTCGGCGAAAATATCCAACTAAAACGTTTCCTAAAATGGCAGATATAATATTCCTTGCTTTTTGACAATTCTATCTTACAATTACATTATGGATTTACTTTTGACCAATCTAAAGTCATCATTTGATAAAATTACCGATCATCTCAAAGAAGATCTTAAGTCGATCCGCACCGGTACCGCCAACCCGGCCCTCGTAGAAAATCTGTCGGTTGAGACTTATGGGGGATCAGCTAAACTGCGCCTGCTGGAATTGGCCACCATTGTTACCGAGGGCCCAGCCATGCTGGCGGTCATGCCTTTTGATCCTTCAATTATCGCCGACGTCCAAAGAGCCATTCTCAAATCACCGCTTGGGCTTTCGGCGCGGACTCAAAATAATCGGATTATGATCGCCGTTCCCGTCCTTTCCCAGGAACAGCGGGAAAAATACTTAAAACTCGTCGGCCAAAAAATCGAGGAACACAAAAATCACCTGCGCCAACAGCGCGACGATGCCCGCAAAAAAATCAAAGCCGACTTCGAAACCAAAAATATCACTGAAGACGACAAATTCCGTCTCGACAAAGAGATCGACAACCTCACCCAACAGTTGATGGAAGAAATCCAGTTGATTAAAGACAAAAAAGAAAACGAAATCCGCCAAGTATAATTTTTATTGCGCTTATGACTATTATCGCCTTTATCCTAATTCTCGCACTGCTGGTGCTGGTTCATGAACTTGGTCATTTTATCGCAGCCAAGCGCAGCGGTATTTTTGTGGAAGAATTCGGATTCGGCTATCCGCCCCGCCTCTTTGGGATCAAGATCGGTGAAACTATGTATAGTCTTAACATCATCCCGCTTGGTGGGTTTGTCAAGCTTTACGGAGAAGAACAAAACGAGTTGACAGAAGCTCGCCGCCATCGGCCTCCTCAGAGAAACGCTTTTGTCAATAAAAAACCCTGGCAAAAAGTGATCGTCCTTGTCGCCGGAGTCGCCGGTAATTTCCTTTTGGGATGGTTTCTTATTTCCGTTCTTTTTACCCGCGGCATTCCCACTCTTACCGATCAGATTATCGTTGAGCAAATTCAAAGCCGCTCGCCCGCGGCGATGGCGGGGCTGCGGGAAAAAGATATTATCGTTGAGGCCCAGGTCAACGGTAAAACTTACGCTTTGAAAAATGCCGACGCGCTTACCAATCTGGCCAGACAAAATGCCGGTCGGCATCTCATCTTAAAAATCAAGCGCCAAAAGCATCTGATTGCCGCCGATATCGTTCCCCGCGCCCATCCGCCGGCAGGCCAAGGAGCAATGGGAATAATCATTACCAGCTTTATTGAAAAACGCTACCCCTGGTATCAGGCGCCGCTTTACGGCCTAAAGGAAGCCTATGACATCACCGTAAAAATTATCGGTGAGTTGTTTAAAACCGGCTTGAGTTTGGTGACTCTCAAAAAAACCCAGATCGATGTCGCCGGCCCGATCGGCATTGCCCAGTTTACCGGTCAGGCTATCAGATTTGGATTCAATGCCGTCTTAGAGTTTATTGCCATCTTGTCTCTTAATTTGGCCGTGCTGAATATATTGCCTTTTCCGGCTCTAGACGGCGGCCGGCTGGCGCTGGTTGTTTATGAGTGGGTGGCACGGCGAAAAGTCAACCGGACATTTGAAAAATATCTTAACGTCGCCGGATTTGCTGTTTTGATTTCTTTGGCCATTCTCATTTCCATCCACGATGTGATAAAGTTGATCAATAAGTAATTATAATTTTTATAAAATTTATAAACCGATGAACCTTCGCTTTGAAAACATCACCATCTCCGGCGGCGTCTCGGTGGGCAAAAATACCCTGATGGATAATTTAAAACCGCTGCTTGGTCCTTTGGGTTGGAAGTTCACCTCAGGCGGACAAATATTGCGCGACTATGCCAAAGAATATGTCCAGCCGCTGGCCAGCCTGGCCGGCCGCGAATTTCATCAACAGGTCGAGGACAGAACGCGGAGGCTTTTAACCAAAGAGGGCCACTACGTGATTGAGGCTTGGCTTTCCGGATTTGTCGCTTGCGATCTGAAAAATACCTTAAGAGTGCTTTTGGTCTGCAGCGACGATGCGCTGCGGGTTGACCGGGTGGCCAACCGCGATAAAGTGACGGTGGAACAAGCCAAACATTTTATTAAAGAAAGGGAACAGGTAAATTTTGCCGAATGGCAGAAATATTACGGAAAATATAATTTTTTTGACCCGAAGTATTATCAACTGGTGATCGACACCTATTCCTGTGGCCCGATGGAAACCGTCGGCAAAGTTCTTGATAGGCTCGGTTATAATAACGGAAAACACTAGGCTTTTTGTCAACTCCGCTCCAATCCGATCAAGCTCCCTATTTACTTTAGTTAATTAATTGACTAAAGTCACATTAAAACACATCAAAAGATAAACTTTCCTATCTGTTATAATAACTTTTATGCGCTATTCTCAACTGTTTGGTAAAACGATCAAAACCCCTCCCTCCGGCGCCGTTACCAGATCGCATGTCCTTCTTCATCAGGCCGGTTATATCCGCGAGTCAACCGCCGGCCGCTACTTTATGCTCCCCTTAGGTCAGTTGGTTCAGCAAAAAATCATGGGAGTCATCAAAGAAGAAATGGATCGAGCCGGAGCTCAGGAAATGCTCTCGCCGGTCCTGCACCCGCTTGAGCTCTGGAAAGAAACCAACCGCACTGCCACCACCGGCTTTGAGCTGATGAAGGTGAAAGATCGCCGCGGGGCCGAGTTTGCGCTGGGCGGCACGGCCGAGGAAATGTTTGTTGACGTGGTTCGAAAAATGCGCCTCAGTTACCGTGATCTGCCATTAAATATCTATCAATTTTCTTTAAAATTCCGCGATGAAATTAGAGCCCGCGGGGGATTGCTTCGGGTCCGGGAATTTCTCATGAAAGACGCATATTCGTTTGACCAAGATGAAGAAGCATTCAAAAAAACTTACCGGACAATGGCCCAGGTTTATCAAAAAATCTTTGCCCGGATCGGCTTAAGGACTGTCATGGTCGAGTCGGACAACGGCTATATCGGCGGCGAATACTGTCATGAGTTTGTGGTTGAGTCACCGGTGGGGGAGACTAAATTTTTGGTAGCGGACAGCGGAAAGTACGCCGCTCATCAAGATGTCGCCAAATTCAAACGCGATCCCGTCAATCAAGATGAAGAAATTAAACCCTTGCAGATAATCAAACAGCCGGAGTGGGTACAAACCATGGAAGATAATGTCAAACATTATAAAAAACCCAGATCACGCTTTTTAAAAAATGTCGTTTATAAAAACCGTATCAGCAAAGAAATTATTATTGCGGTCATCCGCGGCGACCTTGATGTTAATTTGATCAAACTCGAACACCTGCTTAATCTTGTCGGCCAGCTTGAGGAGGCTGATGACAGTGATCTAAAAAAAATCAATACCAAGCCCGGCTATGTCCATTCCTGGGGACATGGACAAGCAAAATACGTCGGCGACCTTTCCCTTATGACAGTCCGCAATTTCATCGGCGGCCAAAAAGAAGCGACCACCGATTCAGTTAACGTCAATTATGGTCGAGATTTCACCTGTGGAATTATCGGCGACATTGCTTTGGCCCAACCGGGTCATCTGTCGGAAACCGGAAAAACCTTAAACCTCAAGCGCGGCATCGAGGTAGGTAACATTTTTCAGCTTGGGTATCATTATTCTCAAAAAATGAGAGATGCAAACTTTGTCGACCAAAACGGCAAACCTAAACCTTATTATATGGGCTGCTATGGCATTGGCATCGGTAGAACCATGGCCGCCGTCGTTGAAACCCATCATGACAAAAAAGGGGTCATCTGGCCGCCAGAAGTGTCGCCTTTCCAATGCCACCTGATCGGTCTTGATTTAAAGGATAAGGCTGTTAATTATAATGTTTATCATATCTATAACGGCTTATTAAAACAGGGTTATTCTGTTCTGTTTGATGATCGCCCCGATGTCGCCGCCGGCGCCAAGTTTGCCGATGCCGATCTTATCGGTATTCCGCTGCGCCTGGTCGTTTCCAAAAAAACTGGTGATAAAATTGAGGTAAAAAAAAGAACCGAACAATCAACTCGACTGATGTTGAAAGAAGATTGCGGCAAATTTATAGATGCGAACTGTCGTCGACAACCAGCCCTTTAATTAATTATGAAAACAGTTGTTACCCACATTTATCCTGATGCTGATGCCATCACCGCCGTCTGGTTGATCAAACGCTATCTTCCGGGCTGGCAAGACGCTCCGGTCAAAACCGTCCCCGCCGGCGAGACTTTAGACGGCAAACCGGCCGATGCCGACGATGAGGTCTTTCACGTTGATACCGGCCTGGGCCGCTTTGATCACCACCAAAAAAACGATTTTACCTGCGCCGCCCGACTCGTCTACCAGTATTTGAAAAGTGAGCAATCTCTTCCTCAAAAAGATATCACTGCCCTTGACCGGCTGGTAAATTTTATCAATGCGGTCGACCACTTCCAGGAGGTATTTTATCCCCAAGCTGAGGCCGATCGCTATGATTTTTCTTTTTATCAGTTGGTTGAAGGTCTAAATCATTTTTTAAAAACCACCTCCGAGGTGCTGGATTTTTGTTTTATTATGCTTGATGTTTTTTTGCGGCTGCTGAAAACAAAAATAGACGCCGAGACGGAAATCAAGCGCGGGTTAATCTTCAAAAGTCAGTTTGGCCGATCTTTGGCCATGGAGACTGCCAATAGCGGGGCAATCAAACTGGCCCTAAAACTGGGTTATGCTTTGGTCGTTGTCAAAAACCCAAAAACCGGCCATGCCCGCATCAAAACGCAGCCAAGCGACCGCTATGATCTTAGTTCCGTTTATCGGAAAATTATGGAAGTTGATAAAAAGGGGACTTGGTTTTTGCACATTTCCCACCATATGCTCCTTAACGGTTCATCCAAGCACCCTCATTTCATCGCCACCGGTTTATCTCTTCCACAACTGATTGCAATCATTAAAAAAGTGTAATAGAATAAATCAAAGGAGGTGTCATTATGGTTGTTATTAAACGTAAAACAGGCGAAACAAAAGACAGTGTCTTTCGCAAATTCACCCGCTCGTTTATTGATGAAAATATTGTTGATGAGGTGCGCAAAAAGCAGTTTTACAAAAAGCCGTCGCTGGTCCGCCAGGAGGAGGAAAAAGAGCGTCTGAAACTGCGCCGCCGCCGACGCCCGCTCATACGCAGCGGTTTTCGTCCTTTCCGCCGTTCTTTTTCAACAAAACATGATTAATGTCATTGCGCCTTCCCGCTATAAAATTAATCGAAGGAACATCCGGATGATGGTCGAAGCAGCCGCGGCCCGTGTGATGGACAAAAATGAGCTGAATGTGAATGTTGTTTTTGTCGGGAAAAACAAAATGCGCAAGTTGGCCGTTTGCTATAAAAACGAAAACGTAGCGCTGCCTGTTTTGAGTTTTCCTTACCGCGACGATCTTCTGGGCGAGGTGATCATCTGTTATCCGCAGGCGGTGCTGTTGGCCGCCGAGCGCAGCAAAACCGTGGATCAAATTATTAGCTTTTTAATTGAACACGCGCTGAAAAATTTATCTGATCTTTAATTTTGATTTGTGATTTTGCATTTTGACCCATTCGGCTTCGCTCAGGGTCATCCTGAACAATGTCGAAGGATTGATTTTTGATTTTATTATTATGTACTATTTAAAATACCGCCCTCATACGATTGCCGAAATCGATAATACCAAGGCACGGCAATCCATTCAAAAAATTTTAAGCTCATCCGAGCTGCCCCACGCTTTTTTGTTTGTCGGCCAAAAAGGCACCGGCAAAACTTCAACCGCCCGTATTTTTGCCAAAGCAGTCAACTGTCTGTCCAATAGATATGGCGGGAACAAAAGCGACTCAATCGAACCCTGTAACCGCTGTTTTAACTGTAAAAATATCGATGCCGGTTCGTCTGCCGATGTTATCGAGCTTGACGCCGCCTCCAACCGGGGGATTGAGGAAGTAAAAAATCTTATCAAGGACGCCGCTTTTGTTCCGATGCAGGGCCGCTACCGGGTTTTTATTATCGACGAAGCCCACATGATCACTCACGACGGCTTCAATGCGCTTCTTAAGACTTTGGAAGAGCCGCCGCCATCAGTCATTTTTATCCTGGCGACCACCAATTTGGAAAAAGTGCCCAAGACCATCGCGTCCCGCTGCATGGCGGTGGTTTTTGAAAAAGCCCGGGCCGCTGAAGTTGCGACGATGCTCAAACGCATCATTAGCGGAGAAAAATTGGGCATCAAGAGCGAAATTTTTGATCTGATCTATCAGCACAGCGACCGTTCCTTCCGCGACGCGGCCAAGCTGCTGCAGGAATTGGTAATCCAAAATAAACTTGAAATCCTCCAGGCCGAGCAATACCTAGGGATTCATTCCCAAGATCACCTCCTGCAAATTTTGCAAAATCAGCCTCTCTCGGTTGCCTTAAACTGGATTAAGGAATTTTCCGCTGCCGGCGGCACCACCAAAAACATGATTGAAGAGCTGTTGGCAAAACTGCATGAATATTTGTTGATCAAAAACGGAATCGTGGGCGACAAAGTGGAGAAAATCAACTTCACCAACCAGCAGATCCTGATTTTAATGAAACTGCTAAATGAAGCCTACGTTCTCTTAAAAATAACACCCAGTGAAATAATTCCGCTTGAGATTGCAATAGTTGAATATTACAATAAGAATAAAATATAACGGTTATAACTGTTATAATCGTTATAACAGTTATAAATAAACTCTAGTTCTATGAACAATCCCCTCGGTGGTCTGGGCGATTTACAGAAATTGCAGGCGCAGGCGCAAAAAATGCAGGCGGCATTGCAGCAGGAGGAAGTAACGGTGGAAAAAAACGGAGTCCGGGTGGTTTTGCGCGGCGACCAGCAAATTATTGAAGTTTCGGTTGACGGGATTATTGAAAATCGCGTAGCTGAGGCGATCAACGAAGCCGTCAAAAAAACCCAGGAGCTGGCCGCCAAAAAACTGATCGAAATATCGCAACAGGGATAATTTTATCTTATTTGACCGATCGGTCTAATCAATCTTATGTTGAGGCTTTTTTCCGGCACCGCCCATCCCCGCCTTAGCCGACAAGTGGCCGACTTACTGCACCTACCTTTGTCGCCGGCCGAAGTAATCCGTTTTGGCAACTCCGAAGTTAAAGTAACCATCCAAGAAGACGTTAAAGACCAGATATGTGTCGTTATTCAACCTACCAGCAACCCGACCGACACCAACCTTATGGAGCTGCTTCTTTTTTGTGATGCTTTAAAAAGGGAAGAAGCCAAAAAAATTGTGGCGGTTATTCCTTACTTTGGCTATGCCAAACAAAATATCCAGCATCGGCCGGGAGAGTGCATCTCGGTTAATGTTGTTATTCGTTTTCTGGAAAGCGTCGGATTTGACAAAATCTATGTGCTCGACATCCACGATGAGGCTACCGCCGGCGTATTCAATATCCCCTTTAAAAATCTTTCGGCCTTTCCGCTCTTGGCCAAAAATGTCGCCGATTATTTTGTCAAACACTCAGTTATTAAATTAATTTCACCAAAAAATATTGCTCTTGTTTCGCCCGATCAAGGAGCAGTGGAAAAAGTGCGCCGTTTCGGAACAACTTTTTTTAAGACTGAAAATTTTGAGGAAGCAGTCATTGAAAAAAAACGCGATCAAGACATCCCTCACCACGCCCGGCCGCTTGATCTTTATGGCGCTGTCAAAGGCAAGATTGCCTTGATTGTCGATGATATGGTGGTTTCCGGCAGTACGCTCATTCCGGCAATCGATCTTTGCCTCAAGCGGGGAGCCAGCAGCGTCTATGCTGCCATCATCCACCACGATTTTACCGCAAGCGCCCCCGCCAAACTGCAAGACTCTAAACTGAAAAAATTATTTGCCTGCGATACGATTGCTTTAAAGCAGGAGCAAATTTTTCCGAAACTGGTTGAATTTTCAGTATCTTCATTGATATCGGAAGAGTTTTAAAAACTGCTCCTATTTTCCAAAGACTTTTTTAAAGTCATATAGTCGGCGTATTCCAAGTTTGCCCCCATCGGCAACCCATACCCCAAACGCGTAACTTTCAACTCTTTAACCCGCAAACCCCTTAACTCTTTAATCTTGTTTCTGATATACATCGCCGTTGCTTCACCCTCCATATCCGGATTCGTCGCCAGAATAATCTCTTTTAACCCGTTAACTCTTAAACTCGTTAACTCTTTAACCCGCTTAATTAACGGCTCAATAGAGATGTCTTCTGGTCCGATATTATTTAACGGATCAATTCGTCCGTGAAGTACATGATAAACGCCATGATAAATATTGCCTGTCTCCAGGGACAAAATATCAAGCGGGCTTTCCACCACGGTAATCACTGTATGATCGCGCTGTTGGTCGCTGCAGACATCACAGGTTTCCTTTTCTGTCAAATTTAAACATACCCTGCACTTCAGCGTTTTGCTTTTCAACTTCTCCACTTCACGGGCAAACTCCTGCAGATCCGCCTCGGGTAACCTCAGCAGATAAAACGCCAGCCGATTGGCTGTTTTTTCTCCAATCCCTGGCAGTCTTTCCAAAAAAAGGGCTATCTTTTTTAAGCTATTCGGTAATGTTGCCATTTTAAATTTGAATAACCTCCACCATCAATAACGGCCGCCTGCCGGTTTCCTGATAAAAAAATTCCTCCATTTGAGCGGCCATTTTCTTTTTGAGATTATTGATATCTAAAAGATAATCGGCGCGGTTTTCAAACATCTTATTGATTCTTTTGACGGCTTTCTCCATCAACGCCGTTTCGGCTTTTTCAAAAATAAAACCCCGCGTTATTACTTTGGGAAGAGAAATTAACCGAGATCGGTTATCCATGGTCAAAACGACAATAATCATCCCCTCCGATGATAATGTCTTACGGTCGCGCAAGATTACACTGCCCACATCACCCACACCATAGGCATCAACGTAAATATTCTTTGTTTCGACTGCATCTTTGACCTGAGCTTGATTTTTGGTAAAGACGACCCCATCACCCTCCTGGAGCATAAAAACCGCTTCTTTTTTATAGCCCAACTCCACGGCAATTTGTTGATATTGGCGTTGATGGCGGATTGTCCCGCCGATTGGGATCATATATTTTGGCTTGGTAAAGCGGATCAGGTATTTTAAATCTTCGCGATTGCCGTGACCCGAGGCATGCAGTTGATCCTGGATGTCGCTGTAAACGACATCGGCGCCCCGCATCGCGAGCTCCTCGATTAAACCGTAAACTTCATTTTCGTTCCCCGGAATCGGGTCGGAAGAAAAAACCACCTTATCGCCGGATTTGATTTTAACGCTCTTATTCTGGTGGTGGGCGATTTTGGAAAGAGCCGAGGTATATTGCCCCTGGGAGCCGGCCACGATTAGACAGACCTTATTGGGCGGTAACTTGACCACTTCCTCTTCTTTCCCCATCAGATGATAAGGAATCGGCAGATAATTAATTTCTTTTGCCAGAGTCGTATTTTCACGCATCGAGCGGCCCATGAAAATCACTTTACGATTAAACTTAACCGCCGCCTCCACGCATTGACGAATCCGGGAGATGTTTGAAGAAAACGTCGTCATAATAAATTTCCCCCTTGTTTTTCTCATCTCATCTTCAAAAGTCTGCCCAACTACGGCCTCAGACAACGTCAAGCCATCCCGCTCGGCCCCTAAACTGTCCGACAACAAACAAAGGATTCCTTTTTCCCCGGCCGAGGTTATTTCGTAAAAATCAGGCGGATTGCCGTAAGGTGGAGTTAAGTCAAGTTTGAAATCTGTACCATGATAAAGATTGCCTATTGGCGTTTTCAACAGAATATGCATCGTGTCGGGAATCGAATGGGTGACATTAATAAACCGAACGCCAATCTCGCCGAATTGATAATCTTTACGATATTTAATCTCGACAATATTGACCGTCTGATTAAATTCTTTAAATTTACTCGCCACAAATGCCGCGGTCAGCTTACTGGTATAGATCGGCGGTCGGCCGAGAGTCTCATAATGATAGGGAAGAGCCGTGATATGATCTTCATGACCATGGGTCAAAAGTATCGCCCTGATTTTATCGGTTTTATCCTTTAAATATTCGACGTCGGGAATCACAAAATCAACCCCCAGCTCTTTTTCCTGCGGAAACCCGATCCCGCAGTCAACAATTAAAATATCTTGCAGCTCATATTCCTCAAAGTCGGCTTTAGCTTTTTGATTTTTGATTTTTGATTTTTGATTTTGTTTATACAGTTCATAAACGTACATATTTTTCGTAACGCCCACAACGCCCCCCAAAGCAATAAAACGAACCTTATAGTTATTTGTCATTTGTCGATTATAATATCTATGAAAATTATAACAGCATTTTTCTCATGAAAACGCCTGCAAAAAAACTTATTCAACAAAAACTTTTTGAAGTGCTCGATCCGGAGCTCAATATTTCCATTGTCGATCTCGGATTAGTCTATGATATCAGACCGATCGGTAAAAAACAAGTTGTTATCACCATGACGCTCACCACGATCGGTTGTCCGCTTTTTCCCTTGATTGAAGGAGAGATCCGCAGTAAACTAAAAGAAATCGGCGTGGAAAACATAAAGATTAATCTTGTTTTCGATCCGCCTTGGACCATGGAAAAAATAACAGCCAAAGGAAAAGCGGCGCTGGGGCTATAAGTCCTATCAAACCAATCTGTCTGATCGGTCTTATGTCTCCAAAAGGTTCTTTCTGGTCCGATACGTTTGAACAGTTGGCCGAACTTGGAAAAACCACGGTCAAACAATCGGCTCAATCCGTCAAACAAACCCTTGACCCGCTCAAAATGCTCGATAGCGCCGTTCATCCGGGCAAGACGGCCGATAAAGGCATTGAACAGCTGGAACAGGGTAAAGGTAAAAAATCCAATCATACCCCGCTTGATCTGGCTAAACTTCAGGGCAACTATGATCAGCAAGACAAAGCTAAGGCCGATGTCTTAAGAAACCGGTTGTTTCAACTGGTAAAAACTGGTGAGGAAAAGGCGATCATGGCCAAAAAACAGGAAGAGCAGGAAAAAAAACGAAAAGAAGCGTACGAGACGGAGGAAAAAAAGCGCCGCCAAAAAGAACTGCAGTTGCAACAATCGCAAGCTGAAACACCCCACGGCAAAGAGCGGCGCAGTATTTTTTCACCGAAAAAAGTTGCCAGGCGCGAGCAAACCGAAGTCAAACCCTCAAGCGGGAAGCAGTAGCATGTCATTCCTGCGAAAGCAGGAATCTATATAATTTAATAACGTTAATCCTTCCTATCAAGATTTAACAAATGACGTTTTGTTATTTTACTCTTCGTTGTTTTAAATATTCCTGCAACCTATGCATCGCACAGGCGGTAGGGATTACCGATTGAGCAATGGCTTTCCCAGTCTCAACGCCGATCACGTCATTGGTGTACTCAACGTTTAACACAGTTGGATAAGGAGAACCAAAACCGCCGCTACAGTAGGGCATAAATTCCTGATATCCGTTCAAACCACATTGTCCACAACAAAGAGTTCTATCCAAAGGAGGAACTGTCACTTTAATACTACCATCATTATTGGTTCCGTGTCCGAGACCTTCTGAGGGAAGATGTAAAACTAATCCTTCAATGTTCATAAGAAAATTTTTGTCTTACAGTTCCTTCTGTATAAATTTGTTGGTCGGGGTGACAGGAATTGGACCTGCTGCCTTTCGGTCCCGAACCGAACGTTCTACCGATGAACTACACCCCGTTTTTATCACTTTTCCTAAGTTTAATTATAACAGCCGACCGATTAAATTAATCTACTTTAGTTAATTAATTAACTAAAATCCTGTTTGTTCTCTCATTTGTTTTTTCCTTTGATGTTCCCAATATAGTTTATGATGACCCATTTTTATTCCCGGTTGGATGAATAAATCTGTCACCAGATCTTCAAGAAAATTTAATACTTTTTCTTTTTTCATCATCGACTTCATCAACTCAATCAATCGGCTTTCCTGTTTAAAATTTAACATGGCAAATTTTGCCACAGTTGCCGTTGATACTTTAAGAACATCGGCGACTGTCAGTTGGTCGATCCCTTTTACGAGCAAATAAATTATGGTTATCCGTTTCGCCATCATTATCTTCTCGCTCGGACTAAATATTTCATTGGCGCATTCTAAAAACTCTCCCGAATCAAGCGATCTGCTCATTACTTCCAAAAACAGTCTAAATATTTTTTCTAAAGTCTCACTTGATAGTTTTTTCTTAGATATATTTACCATATTTCAGTTAATTAATTAACTGAAATAATCGTATTTAAAGACTATTTTTTATTCAACCGTTTATAAACGACAAAATATATTAAAGGGGCATTTTTAACAGGCACTTAATCCTCATAATATAATTATTCATGTCAATTTTGTATCTTGCCTGGTATAATTTGGTATAAAATCTTACTCAACGGCTCCATATTCATTCTGTTGTCCTCCCTGTCTTGCGGGGAGGTGTTTTTACTGTTAAAGTAGTCTGACTTTCGTTACCAACCCCGCCGAAAGCGGGGCTTTTTAGTAATTAATACAAAAAAATCATGAAACATCAAAATTTAATTCAAACCATAGGTGATACACCGATCATTAAACTGAAGCGTTATTCGCCAAATAAAAAAATCAGGTTATTTGCAAAACTGGAAGGTTTTAATCCGACCGGATCAACCAAGGACAGAACTGCGTTATTTATGATTAAAGATGCATTAAATCGAAATTTGCTCAAAAAAGGCGATCATTTGATTGAAGCTACCAGCGGCAACACAGGAATTAGTCTGGCGATGTTAAGCGCCATCTTTGGATTTAATTTTACCGCGGTCATGCCCGAAAACGTCAGTTACGAAAGGCAAAAAATGATCAAACAGTATGGCGCTCAAATTATTCTCACCTCTGGCAAAGGAGGAACCAATTATGCGCTCAAAATTGCTCAAAATATTGTCCGGTCTGATAAAAAATATTTAATGCTCAATCAGTTTACCAATCGGGCAAATGTAAGGGCTCATTTTGAAACTACCGCTGACGAAATCATAAACGACCTACCCCAAGTTACTCACTTGGTTGCCGGGATGGGAACGGGCGGAACTCTGACAGGAATCTCTCAGCGACTGAAACAATATCAACCCCGAATTAAAATTATTGGAGTTGAACCGTCAGACAACTTACTTATTCCAGGACTCCGGAATATGAAAGAATATCAACCCCCGATTTTTCGAAGAAATCAGTTAAACGAAACGGTAATTGTTAATAATAAACAGGCTGTTATAGATTTAACTCGCGATATTATTAAAAAATCGCAGCACTTCTTGGAGCGTTTCAAGTGATAAAAAAGATCAATAGGGGAGTGGTCGTGATAATTTTCCCCGACCGAGCCGACCGTTATTATTCTTTGTTATAATTTACATAAATATACCGATCGTAGCTCAATCCCGCAGCTGCGGGAGAGAGCGTACGAACGGTTATACCGCTGGCAATTTGACTGCGTAGCGGTATAACCGATAACTGTTAACTGATAACTTTTTATGAAACTTTTCAACACTTTAACCCGTAAACTCGAAACTTTCCAGCCCATCAAGGCGCCTCGAGTGACTTTTTATCACTGCGGCCCCACTGTCTACTGGACCCAGCATATCGGCAACCTGCGGGGGATGACGATGGCCGATCTGATCCGCCGGACACTCATATATTTCGGTTACGAGGTGAACTTCGTCCGCAACTATACCGACGTCGGCCATCTGGTCTCCGATGCCGACACCGGTGAGGACAAAATGGAAAAAGCTTCCCGGCGCGAACAACTTGCGCCCGATCAGATTGCCAAAAAGTATATTGATATTTTTGAAAACGACACCCGCCAGTTGAATATTCTGCCGCCCGATCAAACACCCCGCGCCAGCCGACATGTCCCCGGCATGATTGCCATGATTAAAACACTGCTGGAAAAGAAACACGCCTACATTACCGATCTGGCCATCTATTTTGACGTTTCCACCTTCTCACGCTACAACGCTCTTAACAAACAAAAACCCGACTTAAATATTCCCGGCGCCGGCAAGGGCAAGGTTGCCGACTCGCAAAAAAAACATAACGCCGATTTTGCTTTGTGGTTTTTTAAGCGGGGCGAACACGCAAACGCCGTCCAGACTTGGGAAACGCCTTGGGGCGTCGGGTTCCCCGGCTGGCATATTGAATGTAGCGTAATGGCAGAAAAATTCCTTGGTGAAACAATCGATATTCACATGGGGGGAATCGAACATATTTCAATTCATCACACCAACGAAATCGCCCAAAGCGAATCGGTGAGTGGCAAGCCCTTTGTCCGTTACTGGCTGCACAACGAACATCTGGTGCTCAAATCCGGTAAAATGGCCAAGTCTCAAGGAACCGGTTATTCTCTCCTGCAGTTGATTGAAAAAGGTTATGACCCGATGGATTTGAGGTACTTTTTTTTGACCGCCCATTACCGCAGCCGCCAGGAATTTTCCTGGGAAGCATTGACTCAAGCCAAATCGTCATTGGATAAATTAAAGAGGATAGTGCTTGCTTTTAAAAAGCAAACACAGCGCACCGCGCTCTCTGCTGACAAATTGGCAAAGATTGACGAATATCGATCGCGTTTTACGCAAGCGATCGGGGAAGATGTCCAAATTCCTCAGGCGTTGGCCATTGCCTGGGAAATGCTCAAATCCAGTATCCCCTCACAGGACAAATTAGATTTGCTGTTCCAATTTGACCAGGTCTTCGGCCTTAAACTCAGCGAAGTTTCCCAAGGTCCCATCGCGCCGGAAATAATTGAGCTGGCCCGACAACGACAGCTTGCCCGCAGTAAATCTGATTATCAAAGGGCCGATCAGCTGCGAAAAGAAATTGAAAACAAGGGGTACCTGGTCGAAGATCAGCCCAACGGCTATCAAATTAAGCCAAAAATATAACAATTTTTACCTCAGTTAATTAATTGACTGAAGTGTTTTATGGGGTATCAGCCAAATCTCTACAAAAAACTATTCCACTTTACCCGCCGTTTTGCGGCCAAGCGTTGGCTTAAATCTATGCCGGCCACCCAGATCGCCCTGACAGGCAGTCAGGGGAAAACCAATACGGCGGCTCTACTTTTGGAATTATTGAAAACTGTTGGGCCAACAGTGGCCACCGACGTCAACCTTGATACAACTTTTAATGTCCCACTCACCGCCTTAAAGGTCCGCCCTTCGACAAGATTTGTCATTTTTGAACTCGGGGTAGACCATCAACATGAAATGGACGAACATCTGCAAATCGTTAAACCGGAAATCGCTGTGATCACCGGCATCTCGCCAGTCCACACCGACCAAGACCATTTTGGATCGCTTGACAATTTAATTAATGAAAAAAGGAAACTGATTACTGCGCTCCCAAAAACCGGGTATGCGGTCTTAAATTATGACGACCAAATTGTCCGCGCGATGGCGCCTTTTACCCGGGCACAGATTTTATGGTATGGCACCGATCCCAAGCACTGTCATCTTTGGACCGATCAGGTCCAACTCACCCTCAAAGGCACCACCTTTTTGTTTCACAACAATCTCCAATCCACCTACGAGGTGAATTATGACCCGACAAATCAGTCTAAAATCACGACGCAATTGATCGGAAAACATCATCAATACACCGTGATGGCGAGCCTGCTGACAATCATCGCCCTGCAAAAGATAAAACGAACTACTGTTTCACTTAAAAGCTTGGTTCAAAAGATCGAGGCGGTTCCTCCTTTACCGGGCCGGATGAGTCTGGAAAAAGGCCCGCTGGGCACAATTATACTGAACGATTCTCTTCGCGCCAATCCCGCCTCAACCAAATCCGGCCTACAAACCCTCTCGGCCATCACCGGAGTTAAGGGCCGCAAATTTGCAGTTCTGGCCGAAATGGGGGAGTTGGCCGAATCACAACGGGAGCATGAAAATATCGGCCGGTTGATTGCCGGATTAAAAATTGATTACTTTGTTGCCATTGGCCCCTGGCAGAAATTTACCGCCCAAACTGCCGCCGGCCAGGGGATGGATCGGTCGAAAGTATTTTGGGTTGAAAATGTTCAGGAGGCCGCTGATGTACTAAAGCCGATCGTAAAAAGGGGTGATTTAATTTACCTTAAAGGATCGCTCCTTCGCCATGTAAACCGAATCCTGATGATTTTAGAAGGCCAATCGGTCATCTGCCACGCCACCCTCTGCCCCTTTTACTCCCCCTGCGCCGGTTGTCGATATTTAACTGCCGGATACAAAACCTAAATAAAGTTCCATACCCCCAATCACTTAACTCCTCTTATATATTCTAATCACCGGATGATCAAACACGCTCCAAGTCTCCTCGGCCGCCTCATCTTTATTCTCCCAGATAGTCTTCCCAAACAAACTGATTTGCGGATACGAACTAAATTCTTTTATCAAACGAAACCCCAGCTCTCTATTAAATAATTTTTCATAATATTTATTAACTTGCGGATACTGCATGTTAAACATTTTGCACTTTGCACTGTCACTTTGCATATTGCTTGCCCCTAACGTAGCTCTGACATTCTGTCGGAGCGAAGTGGGGATTTTTGATTTTTGATCCTTGATACAGGTATAGTTCGCCCAGATCCTTCGAGACGGCACAAAAATATAATCGGCGTCGGACAGAAAATGCCCAAGCTCGGTTTGCAAGACCGGATTTTCGTCCAAATTGTAAAAATTAAACGAATTTATCATATAACTTTTATAGTTTTTGTAATTTTTATTGGAGACGAGCGGTATATCCACCACATTGGCCGTCTCCGATAAGACTTTACTCCCCGCGGGAATGTTATTGAAAATCCAGTCCGACGCCTGCAAACGGACATCCTCGCTTTTGTAAACCGACAGATAAGCGACCCCCGGCAAAATCGCGGCTATAATAATTATAGTTTTTGTAATATTTATAACTTTTATTTCCAATAAAAACGATGTTGCAAAAATCACCATTATCGGAAAAACCGGCGCCATAAAACGCGTCCATTTGGCAAATAGAAAAGCATTGGGCAAAAAAACAATCATCAAACTTAAGCGTAGGAAATTAATATCACGCCGCCAGGGAAGCAATAAAAATCCCGCCAAAAATAAAAGAAAAAGCGGCCAGCCTAAAGCGTAGGGAATAATTTTTGTCATCTGAAACCAAACAGGAATAGTGTCGATGAATTGGCGGGTATAAAACGCCGCGTAACTCCCGGTCGCCACCGCCGTCTCATAGTTGATCGACGCCAAAAAGTCGCGGTAATCGATCAGATTAAAAGGAGATAATACAACGGCGACCAATATTGTCAACAGTATCAATTTTGTCGCCAAGTAGAGTTTTTCCAGTCGGCCCGACCTTGTAAACAAAAGCGCCACAAGAGGGAGGGCTATAAAAACCGCGGCCGATATTTTTGTGGCGACCGCCATACCGGAAAAAATAGAATTTAGAATTAGGAATTTAGAACTCGGAGTTCTGGTTTGAAGGATTAATACCGAGTAATAAACAATTAGGCTATAAAACAGCATCAATAGAGATTCCGTCGTCCCAAAATGAGCCGACTGAATCGCATAGGGCACAAATGTAAAAATCAAACTGCAAACTGCAAAATCACAATTTTGCTCGCCTCGCTGAAGCTTTGGCGAAGCGGGATCTTTAATCTTTGATTTTATTAACATGGCTATCTTTAACATCACCCAAACGTTCGCAATCGCCGCTGCCGCCGATATGATCCGTAAAGCCGCCGTTGCCTCAATAAAACTGATCGGCCCGGACAGACCCATGATCCATTTCCAAATGCCGATTCCAAAATAGGCCAGATACAGAGGCAACTGCCCGTAAGCAAAAAAATGCGGATTCAAACAACTTTTCAACTCTTCAACCTGCCAACTCTTTAACTCGCAATTCAAAGATTGGATTGCGGCTGCCATATTCCGCTCATCCGGATGCATCGGATAGGGGAATCCCCAACCAAGATTAACAAACCGAGTATAGATTAATAGACCAATGACAAATAACAAATAACCAATAACAAAATTTCTTTTTTTTCTCTTGATTTTTGCCATCGTAAATATTATTATATATAAACGATTAAGAGAATAAATTAGCTTGAGCCTCTTGATTGCGGATTTCAAAATTTAATATGAGTCAATACGAACTAACTTTCCTGACCGAAAAAGAAGAAGACGCAAAAACAGTAAGCGATCTGATGAGCGGATTGAAAGTAAAAATCACCAAAGAAAATAACTGGGGCAAAAAAGCCTTAGCCTACAGGATAAAAAAACATCACTCTCTTTATTACTTTAATTGGCAATTTGATCTTACCCCCGATCTTTTGCCCGAGCTAAACAAAAAGCTGAATTTTAACGAAAAAATTATTCGTTATCTGTTACTTAAGTTAAATTAAATATGTCAAGCCGATCGCTCAATCGAGTCATCCTGCTGGGTAATCTTACCCGTGATCCCGAATTAAAATATACGCCGGCCGGCACCGCAGTCTGTACTTTCGGCATCGCCACCAACCGCAGCTGGACCACGGCCGACGGGCAAACCAAAGAAGACACCCAATATCACCGGATCGTCGCCTGGCAAAAATTGGCCGAGCTTTGCGGCAAATTACTCTCAAAGGGCCGCAAAATTTATCTGGAGGGAAGGTTGACATACCGGACTTTTGCCGGAAAAGATGGCATCCAGCGCACTATCAGTGAAATCGTCATGGAGGATTTCATCGTTTTCTCCGACGGTCGCAGAGTAGTAACCGAAAAGGAAGTCAAGACAAACCAAACTACCGCGGTATCCGCCGAAAATAATGAGGAAAAGACCGTCAAGGAGACCAAAGAGGTCAAAAGCGAGGAAAAAATCGAGGAAAAAACTGACGAATCGGTTAATCCCGACGACATTCCGTTTTGATCTTATAATTTATTAATTATAATAGACAAAACACAGTAGAAACCCTGTTCCATTGTCATTCCTGCGAAAGCAGGAATCTATTTAATAGATTCCGGATCTCACTAGCGTTCGTCCGGAATGACAGAGGATAGATTTCTCTATCTGATTGCTCTATGGTCCGTAATTAAAAAAATATGAAATGTTTTTTTTGCCAGTACAAAACCCGTCCAAACTATAAGGATGTTGATAATCTGGTGAAGTTCTTGTCGCCGCGCCTTAAAATTTTGAGCCGCGACAAAACCCGCACCTGTGCCAAACATCAGCGAGCTTTAACGAAAGAATTAAAATATGCCCGTTACTTGGCATTGGTTCAATACGTCTCCTATCAGCAAGAGAGGTAAGACTGCTATAATAAAAATATGCTTATCCGCATCGACATTCCTACCAAGGTCAAACTACTGGTCAAGATCGGCCAGCCGGTCGATTTTGGCGACAGGTTTTATCAGCATCACTCCCAATCTCACCTCAGTATTCCGCTGGCCGACCGAATCCATGTCCGGCCGGCCAGAATTTTTCAACACCTAAACAAAGTGGTCGGCAACCGGATCGAAAAAGGCGAAATTATTGCTTGGCGGGCCGGCTTTTTATCAAAACAGGTTTACCGCAGCGAAGTTACCGGCGTCCTTAAAGAAATCAATCATCACGACGGATCAATTGTGATCGAACAAGACGGTCAAGATAATCAAACCCTCGCTTGTTATTTCAAGGGGACGATCGCCGCCGTCGCCAAAAACGCCGTGATCCTTGAAGTTGCCGACGGCAAAACCCTCCCTCTTAAGGAGGCCTCAGGTAATTTTGGCGGGCTGGTGCATTATTTGACTGAAGTCGATGATTTTGACGCAGAAACGGCCACGGGTCAGTTGGCGGCGGCCGACAAACTGTCGGCCTACCAAGAGGTCAAACTGGAGGCATTGGGAGTGACCGGATTTGTAACTGTCCATCGTTTACCGCAACCCACCGGTCTGCCTTATGCCTTAATGAAAATGCCGCTTAACCTGCATTTTCCATATTGTATAATCGATAGAACAACCGGTACGGCATATTTTTACAAATAATATTATGAATTCTCACCGTTTGACCAACATCATTTTAGGGCTTTGCTTTTTTGTGCTTGTCTTTGGTTCGGGCTACAAGCTGGGCGAATACCAGACGGCCAAGGCCAAAATCGACCGGCCAAATTACAATATTCTTAATACCCAGCCTCAACAGTCTCCGCTTCAAAATAATAATTTTAAAAATATAGACTTCGGTTTATTTTGGGATACCTGGAATAAGGTAGAACAGAAATTCGTCGACAAAAAAAAACTTGATCCTAAAAAAATGTTTTTCGGAGCGATCAAGGGAATGGTCGCTTCGCTTGACGATCCCTATACTTTTTTCCTCACTCCCGACGAAAATAAGCAGTCCAAAGACGAACTGGGCGGGAAATTCGAAGGAATAGGAGCTCAACTTGGTCTCAAAGACAATCGCGTGATCGTTGTGGCGGCACTGAAAAATTCGCCGGCCCAAAAAGCCGGAGTTCAGGCCGGCGACCTGGTGATCAAAGTCGATGATGCATCCATCAAAGGATGGACATTGACTCAAGCCGTCTCAAAAATCCGTGGGCCCAAGGGAACAAAAGTCAAATTGACTCTGGAGCGCGCCGGAAAAGAAATTGCCCTGGAAATCACCCGCGATGTAATCAACGTCAACTCAGTGGAACTTGAGTATATTTCCAATCTGGCCTACTTGAAACTTAATCAATTCGGCGAGAATACCAATGATGAATGGGACAGTGCAATCTTGGATATTAAGAAGCGTTGGCAGAAAAAAGAAATTAAAGGCATGATCCTTGATCTGCGCGATAATCCGGGCGGCTATTTGGAAAGTGCGGTTTATCTGGCTTCCGACTTTTTAAAAAGCGGGCAGTTGGTCGTCAGGCAGGAGTCAACCGTCAGTGAATCCAAGAATTATTTTACCGAGCGCACCGGCAATTTAACCGATATTCCCCTGGTAGTATTGATCAACAAAGGATCGGCCTCTGCCTCCGAGATTCTCTCCGGCGCATTACGCGACTATAAGCGGGCCAAACTGGTCGGCGAAAAGTCGTTCGGTAAGGGCTCGGTGCAGGAAGCAATCGACCTTAAAACCGGCGCCGGACTGCACGTGACGATCGCCAAATGGATTTTGCCTAAAGGCGATTGGATCAACAGTAAGGGAATCGAACCCGACATAAAAGTCGAAAATAAAATACCCGACGGCAATACCCTCACCAAAGAAAATGACAGTCAACTAAAAAAAGCAATTGAAATTTTAACCAAATAAATCATATGAAAAAACTATTGTCACTGCTGGCCGTTCTCATCATCATTATTGCAATCGGTCAGACTTACCGTCTTTTGCCTCCGATCAACCTGGGTAAGTATTTGAATTCCTCAAAAACCCAAACGGCAACCGGTTCTGCAAACATATCGGTCAACCGACAAAATGTTGTTTACGAAGAATCGGTTGTTACTAAAGTGATTGAAGATGCCTTACCGTCGGTTGTCACGGTCGGAATAATTAAAACTACCCAAAGCAGCGCCACCTATCAATTTGATCCGTTTAATCCGTTCGGCGGACTCCAACAAATCCCGGGACAAAAACAAAAAATTGATCAAAATATCGGCAGCGGATTTATCGTCTCGGCCGACGGGTTTGTTATCACCAATAAACATGTTGTTTCCGACGAGGCGGCCGGCTATAAAATATTGACGAACGACAATAAAAAATACGATGTCGACAAAATTTACCGCGACCCCTTAAACGATCTGGCTATCTTGAAAATCAATGCCAGCAATCTTAAGGCATTGCCGCTGGGCGATTCGTCACATCTGAAATTGGGGCAGCTGACAATCGCCATTGGAACACCGCTGGGTGAGTTTACCAATACTGTTACCACCGGCATTGTCTCGGGATTGGGACGAGGAATCACCGCCGGATCGCCGTTTGAAGGATTTGTGGAAAAATTGGACAATGTCATCCAAACGTCGGCGCCCATCTCACCGGGCAATTCGGGCGGGCCGCTTCTCAATTCCTCCGGCCAGGTGATCGGAATCAATACCGCCATCGCCCAGGAAGGACAGAATATCGGCTTTGCCATCCCGGTCAACGTCATCAAAGAACTGTTGACGAATTTCGAAAAAAACGGCAGTTCGTTCGAGCGGCCCTATATCGGAGTCCGCTATCAGATCCTCGACCGCAAGACCGCCATTGCCAACGGCCTGGTCGAAGGAGCATACATCACCGAGGTGATTGATGGATCACCCGCCCAGAAAGCCGGGTTACAACAGGAAGACGTGATTATGGAATTTGACGGTCAAAAGATTAAAGGAGGCGACGACCAAGGATTGGCAAAGATGATCCTGCAAAAAAAAGTTGGGGATACGGTGCGGATCAAATACTGGCGAAACGGCGATACGAAAGAAGCCACCATGACTCTTGAGGCGTATCAATGAATTTGTTAGTCAAAAATGCTATAATATGCCTATGAAAAGTCAAAACAGTCGAGCCGAATCACACCATCACCCTCTTTGCGGAGGGTAGTTTTCATGTGTCAGTCGAACAAACACCCTCCGGAACGGAGGGTTTTTTTATTATTAGTTCTGTATAATTTCACTATGGCAACAAAAAAAACCGCACTAAAAACATTAAAAGGCTTTCGTGACTTTTTACCCGTTGCTGCAATGCAGAGACAATGGATAAAAAATAAAATGATTCAGGTCTGTGAACTGTGGGGATATGAACCCTTGGAAACACCAACTCTTGAACCGCTGGAACTTTTTGCCGGAGAGATCGGTGAGGACGAAAAACTATTTTATAGATTTAAAGATCAAGGTAATCGAGATGTTGCGCTTCGCTATGACCAAACCGTTCCCACCTGTCGTGTGATCGGACAATATTTTGAACAGCTGGTTTTTCCCTTTCGCAGATACCAAATCCAGTCTGCCTTTAGAGCAGAAAAACCCCAAAAAGGGCGTTATCGTGAATTTACTCAATTTGACATTGATATCTTTGGGATTGTCTCACCTTTAGCCGACGCCGAAGTTATTGCCGTAACTTTGGATATTTATCGTCAATTAGGATTTAAAAGCGCCACCGCCCTGATCAACAATCGTGATTTGATGAAAGGAATACCATACAAAGCCATTGCCGTAATCGATAAACTTAAAAAAATCGGACCAGGCGGCGTGATCCAAGAATTGGTTACCAAAGGAATAGATATTGCTTCGGCTCGGTCATACTTACAGTTTGTGAAGAATATCCAGCCCGATGACACCGTAAAAACTATTTTTGATTATCTCTCCAAGTCAGGGTTTTCCAACGAATGCTACCTGTTTGAACCGACTTTAGCTCGCTCATTCTCATACTCACAGGGACCCATTTGGGAGATCATCATTCCAGAATACGACAGTTCAGTTGGCGGAGGAGAACGTTACGACGCTTTGGTTGAAAGAATCAGCGGAAAACGCATCGCCGGGACCGGGATTGCAATCGGTTTTGACCGCACCCTTGAAGCTGCCATAACTTGTGGTCTAGTTCCAAATTTTTCAGCCGTATCAAAAGTGCTTGTGACCGTATTTTCTCAAGAGCTTTGGAGTCAATCAATCAATGTTAGTAAAATATTGAGAAATAACAATATTGCGGTAGAATTGTATCCTGACCCTGTTGTTAAACTAGACAAACAACTAAAATACGCAAATCGAAGAGGAATTCCTTTTGTCATCATCATCGGCCCCGAGGAAAGTGAGAAGGGTGTCGTAAAATTAAAAAACATGAAAACCGGGGAACAAAAAACACTGTTAATCAATGATGTTGTTAAAAAGTTAAAGGGTTTAGAGAGTTAAAGAGTTCACGCCAACCCTTTAACTCATTAACTCTTAAACTATTCTATGATGCAGATCAACCCAAACGTCGCGATCATCGAGTGGCTGCCCGGAGTCGGGGGCGACGAGTCCAAACTCTGGGCCCAGGAACTGGTATCGTCATATTTAAAATACGGCGCTAAAAAGGGCTATAAGTTCACCTACCTTGATGATTCAATTATCAGAGTCGGCGGTGAAAATGCTTTCAATGCTTTCAAAAACGAAACCGGAGTCCATCGGGTCCAACGCATCCCGGAAACCGAAAGAAAGGGCCGGATTCACACCTCAACCTGTATCATCGTCGTTTTGCCGCAGATTATTCAAAGCGATTGGCGAGTTAATCCGTCGGAGCTTGAATGGCAGTTTTATCGAAGCGGCGGGCACGGCGGCCAAAATGTCAACAAAGTCTCAACCGCAGTGCGCCTGATCCACAAACCGACAGGCATCACCGTCACCGCCAGCCGCGAACGCTATCAGGAGGCAAACCGTAAAATCGCGCTTGATCTTTTGGCTGCCAAACTCTATCAGCTCCAGGAGGAAAAACGCAAAGGGATGCTTTATTCATACGTTAAAAATATCGGGACCGCCGATCGGGCCGAAAAGATCCGCACCTATAATTTTCCCCAAAACCGTCTCACCGATCACCGGCTCGGTAAAAGCTTCCACAATTTAGAAGATGTCATCGGGCAGGGCAAATGGGAAAAAATTCTAGGGTTAAGCCGCGTAAATAGTATGCTATAATCTTTTTTTTAATGTATAATATTCCCTTATGAAAGCGAATATTCACCCTCAATACTATAACGATGCCAAAGTAATCTGCGCCTGCGGCAATACCTTTACCACCGGTTCGACCAAACCGGTAATTAATGTTGAAGTTTGCAGCCGCTGTCATCCTTTTTATACGGGCGAACAGCGTTTTCTTGATGTTAAAGGACGGGTTGACATTTTTCAGAAAAAGCGCCAGTCGGCGGCCGCCATCAAAATAAAATACGCATCCAAAAAAACCAAAAAGGAAGAAAAAGCAACCCGGCAGATAAAAACGCTGCGCGAACTCTTGCAAGAAGGTTAATTTTTGTTATAATTTAGCGTTCACCAAGACATCAGGTTTCCGACGCTAAGGTCGGAATTAAAATTGCCTGATGGAGATACCGGTCGGTTTGCAAGGCCGGGCAAGTGAAATTCTATGGCAAATACGCAAAAACAGGAAACAATCAAATCTTATCTTGATCTGATCGGATCAAACCAGAGCTTTATCCTTGTCAAATTCGAAAAAGTCACCCACGGCAATCTTGAACAGCTCCGCCGCGATCTCAAAAAAAGCCAAGCCCGTTTAAAAATCGTCAAAAACTCCCTGCTTGAAAAAGCGGTCAATCGCCTGGCTACGGCTAAAAACATCTTTTTCCGATTAAAACACGATTTCTTCCCTTTAAAAAACAATACGGCGCTGGTCAGCTTCGGCTCCGACTGGAGCGGGGGACTAAAGGCATTTTACGATTTTATCCAAAAAGAAAAGAATTTAGGATTCAAATGCGCCATTATCGACAACCTCGCCTACAATGAAGAATCGACGACAAGGCTTGCCCGTCTCCCAAACCGATATGAATTGATCGCCAAGATCATCGGTTCGCTTAATTCGCCATCATCAAGACTGGTGGCAACCCTAAAATTTAACACCAATAAATTGGTATATATTTTAAAGCAAAAAAGTAAGGGGGTGACTTAATCGATGTCCGAAACAAAACTATCTGAAAAACTGGAAAAAATCGTCAAAGAAATTGAGGGTCTGACGGTCCTGGAGATGGCCGATCTGACCAAATATCTTGAGGACAAATTTGGAGTCACTGCCATGCCTGCTGCAGCCGCAGCCGCACCAGCCGCCGCAGCCGCAACACCGGCCGCCGAAGAAAAAACTGCTTTTACGGTCGTCCTTACCGATGCCGGCGCCAACAAACTAGCCGCCATCAAAGCCGTCCGCGAAATATTGCCCAACCTAGGTCTGATGGATGCGAAAAAGCTGGTCGAATCGACGCCGAAAAATGTCTTGGAAAACGCCAAAAAAGACCAAGCCGATGAAGCAAAAAAGAAGCTTGAGGCAGCGGGGGCAAAAGTGGAGTTAAAGTAAAGTTGACAATTTGCCTATGAATCCAAAATCAGATTACAATGCAGAGTCAATCGTCGTTCTTGAAGGACTGGAGCCGGTGAGAAAACGCCCGGCGATGTATATCGGTTCGACCTCTCAGACGGGAGTCAATCATTGTCTCAATGAGATTATCGACAACTCCATCGATGAGGCGCTGGCGGGTTTTTGCCGGAATGTTTATATCCGGGTGGAAAAGAACGGCTATTTGACTGTTTTTGACGACGGGCGCGGTATTCCGGTCGACAATATTCCCAAATACAAAAAGTCGGCCCTGGAGATCGTCATGACCAAATTACATGCCGGAGGCAAGTTCGGCAAAGGAGCCTATAAAATCTCCGGCGGTCTGCATGGAGTCGGGGCATCGGTCGTCAATGCCCTCTCGTCCCATTTTGTGGTTGAGGTCAAGCGGGACGGTAAAATTTACCGTCAGGAATATAAAAAAGGAGTGCCTCAAGCGCCGGTCAAACCGGTAGCCAAATCCTTGTTTGATTTTCCTTACGATCATGGCGTGGCGGTTTCTTTTATTCCCGACGACTCAATTTTTAAGGAGACGATCCAGATAAATTTCGCCGCTTTAAAAAAACAGATTAAAGAGCGGGCTTATCTTATCAGAAACGTTTATTTTCGCCTCGACAATCAGATCGCCGGTGAACGCCTGGGCTTTTTCTTTGACGGCGGAATCATTTCTTTGATCCGCGACCTGAACAAAGGCAAACACGTCCTTCATGATCCGATCTATATTAACAAAGCCGCCGATGAGAAAGAGATTGAGGTGGTGTTGCAGTATAACGATTCCATCTCCGAAAACGTCTATTCGTTTGTTAATGTTATCAATACCCAAGAAGGCGGCACGCATCTGACCGGGTTCAGAATCGCCTTAACCAAAGCCATCAATGCCTATGCAAAAAAAGTTTTAAGCGAGCGGGATGCCGCCGAGACTTTGACGGGCGACGATGTTAAAGAAGGTCTGACGGCGATCGTTTATCTGAAAATGCCTTCTTCCAATCTCCAGTTTGAGGGTCAGACCAAAACCAAGTTGGGCAATTCTGAAGCACAGGCCATTGTCCAGCAGGCAGTATCGGAATATCTTGATGTCTATTTTGAGGAAAACCCCAAAGTGGGTCGAGATATTCTGGCAAAAATTTTGCTGGCTCAAAAGGCGAGGCTGGCGGCCAAAGCGGCCAAGGAAGCCGTGCTGCGTAAAGGGGTGCTTGAAGGAGCCGCCCTGCCGGGAAAATTGGCCGATTGTTCGGAAAAAGACCCGGTCCTATCTGAACTTTTTATGGTCGAAGGCAACTCGGCTGGTGGAACGGCCAAACAGGGAAGAGATCGACGATTTCAAGCCATCTTGCCGTTGCGAGGAAAAATATTAAATACCGAGCGCGCCTATCTGGATCGGGTTTTGGCCTTTAAGGAAATCAAAGACCTGGTAGTTGCCCTGGGAACGGGGATTGGGGAAACGATTGATTACAAAAAGCTGCGTTATCATAAAATAGTGATCATGACCGACGCTGACGTTGACGGCGAACATATCCGCACTTTGCTTTTGACTTTTTTTTACCGCCATATGCCTCAGGTGGTGCAAAACGGTCATCTTTATATCGCCCAACCGCCGCTTTTTAAAATCCAAGTTGGGAAAACAATCAAATACGCATATACAGAGGAGGAAAAAGATCAACTCATTAACTCGCCAACTCTTAAACTCGCTAAACCCAATATCAGTATTCAACGCTATAAGGGTTTGGGTGAAATGAATCCCGAGCAGTTGTGGGAGACTACCATGAAGCCGGAAAACCGGATTTTAAAGAAGGTGACGATTGACGACGCCCAAGAATCCGACTATGTATTTTCGATGCTGATGGGAGATGAGGTGCCGCCGAGAAAAAAATTTATCGTCACCCATGCAAAACTCGCCAATTTGGATATCTAATTGTAAGGCGATAACAGTTATAATAGTTATAACAATTAAAATTTTATTGAACTAAGGTATGATCACCCTTATCAACCAGCCGGTCCCGGCGGTAATCGGTATCAGTTTAGTTGCGATTGTTTACGGCCTGATTTTGACCCTGAGTGTGCTGCGTCAACCGCGCGGCGACAAATCGATGAACGCGATAGCTGATGCAATCCAAGAAGGGGCAGGAGCATATTTAAAACGCCAGTATACGGTAGTGACGATCGTCGGCTTAGTGATTTTTGTTATTTTATTGGGGTTGATGGGAAAGCTGACGGCGTTTGGATTTGCGATGGGCGCCGTTTTGTCGGCTGTCGCCGGCATTGTTGGGATGAATGTGGCAGTCCGCAGCAATATCCGTACCGCTCAGGCCGCCAAAAAAGGGTTGGCTGCTGCTTTTAGTTTGGCGTTTGCCGGCGGATCGGTCACCGGTTTGCTGGTGGCCGGCATGGCTTTGCTGGCTGTTTCGGGATTTTATTTTATTATTACTTTCTTTTCCAGGGGCAGCTTTCCTGATCTCCAACCATTAATTGCCCTGGGCTTTGGCAGTTCGCTTATCTCTGTCTTCGCCCGCCTGGGCGGGGGAATTTACACCAAGTCGGCCGATGTGGGTACCGATATGGTCGGAAAAATCGAAAAAGGCATTCCCGAAGACGATCCCCGTAATCCGGGAGTGATTGCCGATTTAGTCGGAGACAACGTGGGAGACGATGCGGGCATGGCCGCGGATTTATTTGAAACCTATGTCATCACTGCCGTGGCCGCCATGATTCTAGGACAGTTGTTGTTCGCGAAAAATTTGACGGTAATATATTACCCGTTGATCATCGGCTCCATCTCCATCATCGCCGGCATTATCGGCTCCTGGTTTGTAAAATTAAAGGGTAAAAATATCATGGGCGCGCTTTACCTTGGTCTGACAGCCAGCGCTATATTGGCCTTGGGGGGAATTTATTTGGCCACCCAACTGCTTTTTCCCCATGGTCTGATCGGGAAAACGCTTATTCCTGCCAACTATTTGTTTTTTTCATCAATTGTCGGCATCATCATCACCTTTGGGATGGTGGTAATTACGGAATATTTCACCTCAAAAAGCTACGGCCCGGTCAAGAGCATTGCTCAGGCCTCAACGACCGGTCACGGCACCAATATCATCGCCGGTCTGGCTGTATCGATGAAATCGACGCTGGCGCCTATCCTTCTGATTTCCGCCGGAATCTTGATCAGCTACAACTTGGCCGGCATTTACGGCGTAGCCGTCTCCGCCATGAGCATGTTGTCTTTAACCGGCATCATCGTCGCCATCGACGCCTTTGGGCCGATCACCGATAATGCCGGTGGCATCGCGGAGATGAGCGGCTTAAGCGAAAAAGTGAGAGAAAGCACCGACGCTTTAGATGCGGTCGGCAACACAACTAAGGCCGTCACTAAAGCTTATGCGATCGGATCGGCCGGCCTGGCAACCTTGGTGCTGTTTGCCAGCTTTGTTCAGGAGTTGGCGAAAAACCCAAAATTTGCCTCCGGCTCGCTGACTTTTTCCCTTTCCGACCCTGCAATAATTGTCGGTTTATTTGTCGGTGGAGCTTTGCCCTATATTTTTGGCGCATTGGCGATGGAAGCGGTCGGAAAAGCCAGCACCGCCATCGTCAACGAAGTCAGACGCCAATTTAAAGAAATTAAAGGAATTATGTCGGGAAAAGCCAAGCCGCAGTACGGCCGCGCCGTCGATATCGTCACCCGATCGGCCATCAAGCAGATGCTTGTTCCTACGCTAATTCCGGTCATTACCCCGCTTGTGGTCGGTTTTACCCTCGGACCCAAAGCGCTGGGCGGAGTATTAATCGGCAGCATCATCACCGGCTTATTTGTGGCTATTTCCATGACGACCGGCGGAGCCGCCTGGGACAACACCAAAAAATATATCGAAGCGGGTAACTTGGGAGGAAAAGGAAGCTTTGCCCACCAATGCGCAGTCACCGGCGATACGGTCGGCGATCCTTATAAAGACACGGCCGGACCGGCGATAAATCCGATGATCAAAGTGTTAAATATCGTCGCTTTGTTAATTGCCGCCTTTTTAGTGTAAATCAACAGATATGGCCAATATTCAGTTGACCGAGATCAACAGTGAGATGAAACGGGCGTACCTAGATTACGCGATGTCGGTGATCGTCTCGCGTGCGCTTCCCGATATCCGCGACGGGTTAAAGCCGGTACACCGGCGTATCCTTTACGCGATGTATAAAATGGGTTTAACCTCAAGCGCCCGCTTTTCCAAGTCCGCCAAAGTGGTGGGGGAGGTGTTGGGAAAATATCATCCCCATGGCGATATTCCGGTCTATGAGGCAGTCGCCCGCATGGCCCAAGACTTTACCATGCGTTATGCGTTGATAAAAGGCCAGGGCAATTTCGGTTCGGTTGACGGCGATCCGCCGGCGGCTATGCGTTATACCGAGGTCAAACTCGCCAAAATCTCAGACGAAATGATTGCTGACATTGAAAAAGAGACGATTGACTGGAACGATAATTTTGACGGCACACTTAAGGAACCGCTTTTTTTGCCGGCAAAATTGCCCAATCTGCTTTTAATGGGAGCCGAAGGGATTGCGGTCGGAATGGCGACCAAAATCCCCCCCCACAATCTGACGGAAATTATTGACGCCATCTGTTTGATGTTGGATAAAGCCAAACTTGTCAATGGTGAAAAAGACTCTTCTAAAAATTCACATCTTACTTTCAACGTCGCGCTTGACGACTTGATGCAATTTATTAAGGGACCTGACTTTCCAACCGCCGGTCTAATTTATGGAGCAGCCGATATCAAAGAGGCATATGCCACCGGCAAAGGAAAGGTCCTGATTCGGGCTAAAATTGATGAGGAAGATTTGGGGAAAGGCAAAATGGCGATTATCGTCAACGAGTTGCCCTATCAGGTGAACAAGGCGGCCCTGGTTGAAAAAATCGCCCGGTTGGCCAACGACAAAAAAATTGTGGGGATCTCTGATCTACGCGATGAATCGGACCGCCGCGGCATTCGTCTTGTGATTGAGCTTAAACGCGATGCTTCTTATAAAAAAGTCCTCAATAACCTTTTTAAATTCACCGAACTGCAGACATCGTTTCCCATCAACATCGTGGCCTTAGTCGACGGCATTCCCCAGACTCTTTCGCTGCCAACGATTCTTGAGGCCTATATCCGCCACCGCGTTGCCGTAATTACCAAACGCTCGCGTTTTGAACTGGAACAGGCAAAAAAACGCGCCCATATCTTGGACGGATATCTGATCGCCTTGGATAATATCGACGAGGTAATCGCCACGATAAAAAGAGCCAAGGACGAGCCCGAGGCCAAAACAAACCTCATGAAAAAATTCGGCTTGTCCGCCCCTCAGGCGCAGGCTATTTTGGAGATGCAGCTTAAGAAGTTGACCGGTCTTGAGCGCACAAAAATCGAGGACGAACTGGCGATGCTTAAAGAAACAATCGCCTATCTGGAAAGTTTACTGGCGGATATCTTTAAAATCCTTAAGGTGATTAAAGACGAACTGCAATATTTAAAACAAAAATACGGCGACGAAAGAAAAACCAAGATTTATGTTCACCGGCCAGGCGAAATCACCGACGAACAGCTGATCGAAAATAAAGAGGTGATTGTCGTGATGACTAAGGAAGGATACATCAAACAAGTGCCCCGCGAGACATTCCGGGTGCAAAATCGAGGAGGGAAAGGAGTGGCGGGAATTGAAACGAAAGAGACCGACAATGTCTATCAGATCGCCACGGCCATGATGCACGATTTTATGCTGTTTTTTACCAACCAGGGGCGGATATTTCAAACGCGTGTCTGGGATGTTCCCCAAGGATCGCGGCTTTCCAAAGGGAAAGCAATGGCCAATTTATTGACGCTCCGTCCCGATGAAAAAGTGACCGCCTTCCTGACTTATACGGCTTCAACGGATTTGGAAAAAACCCAGGTGTTGATGTGCACGAAAAAAGGGACGGTCAAGAAAACCAAGTTCACCGATTTTGCCAACATCCGCACCAACGGCATTATTGCCATCAGGCTTGAACCTCAGGATGAACTGATGTGGGTTAAGATCACCGCGGGAAATAATAATGTGATGTTAATCAGTCGAAGCGGAAAGGCCATTGTTTTTAGCGAAAACGAAATCCGCTCGACCGGCCGCTCCTCCATTGGTGTGCGGGGGATGAATCTGGAAAATCAGGACGAACTATCGGCCGTCGACGTCTTCTCGCAGGCTGAATTTAAAAAGGATCTTTTTGTGATCGGCAGTCGCGGGATCGGGAAAAAAACCGCCCTCTCCTTATTTAGAGGCCAGCATCGGGGAGGCAAGGGAGTCAAGGTGGCTGCCCTTGATGAAAAGATCGGTCAGATTGCTTTTGCCCAAATCATCAATGATCCCAAAGCAACCGTCATTATTACCAGCGCCCAGGGCCAGGTAGTCAAAATTCCCATCTCCAGCATTCCCTCACGTTCCCGGACAGCCAAGGGCGTCATCTTGATGCGTTTTTCTGATAAAACCGACCAGGTAGCCAGCGCGACGTTTATTTAGTAAAGTTGTGGTATAATTTTCTTACTTTATGCAACTGCCGGGGAAATCAATCGCCCTTGTTTTTGAAAAGCAACTGAAAAAAGAGGTGGCCGCTTTAAAAAAGACTCACCACTATTTGAAGCTGACGGTTTTTTTAGTCGGGCAGTCGGCCGAACAGCTGTCGTTTGTGAAAATGAAACAAGCCGTTGCCCGCCGCCTCGGAATCGCTTTTGAAATCGTTCATCTGAAAAATACTCCGACTTTTGAAACGTTTGTGCGCACTATCAAAGAAAAAGGGAGCAATCCCCAAACAACCGGCGTCATCATTCAGCAACCGCTTCCTAATGTGCTGCAAACCGACTGCATCTATGACTTTGTTCCCCTCAAAAAAGAAATTGAGGGCCAGCGCCGCAAGACCCCCTTTTTTCCTCCGATCGGTCTGGCGGTCTTGACCTGTCTTAAATATATTTTTCAGAGGGGGAAAATCGACTCAAACTTATTTATCACTCCCAAAGACTACGGTTTTTTCAAAAAAACGCTGCGCCACAAAAAAATCGTTCTGGTCGGTCGCGGCCGTACCGGCGGCCAGCCGATCGGCAAAACCTTAGCCGAGATGCACGTCAATTTCTTTTCCATCAATTCGCAAACTCCCAATCCCGAATATTATTTTCAAAACGCCGACATCGTCATTACCGCGGTTGGTAAAAAAGTGGTCTTTCCCGATCAGCTTAAAGCCGGCGTCATCCTTTTGAATGTCGGCTTACGTCGGGAAAAAGGCAGATTAACCGGCGATTACGACGAAGAGGAAATAAAAAATATCGCCAATATTTATACAACCACGCCTGGGGGTATCGGCCCGCTTGACGTCCTTTATCTTTACAAAAATCTGATTGAGGCCGCGCAATTGCAAAAAGGATAATGCAGAATTTAATCGTCATCACCGGTCAAACCGCCACCGGAAAAACCAGGTTCGCCTGCAGACTTGCCCAAAAATACAACGGTGAATTAATTAACTGCGACTCCCGCCAGATCTATAAAAAACTGGATATTATCACCGGCAAAGACATCCCCCCAAAATCAAAGTTCCACTTAATTAATCAATTAAATAAATTCGATATCGGTTATTACCAAGTTGAATTGTCAAACCGTCAAACTGCCAAAAACAGCTTAACAATTAAAAAGTTTAATAATTTAAAAATCTGGCTCTACGACGTCATCGATCCCTCCCAACCTTCCTCCTCTTATGATTGGGTACAATGCGCTAAATATGTGGTTAACGATATTGTCAAACGCGGCAAAACCCCGATTATCGTCGGCGGCACATATTTATATCTAAAACACCTATTGTATGGCGTGGAAACGGAAAATATCCCGCCTGACTGGCGCTTCAGAAAACAGGTAGAGAAAAAATCAGTCCCAGAACTCCAGCATATTCTTAAAAATTTGTCACTTCAATTAATTAATAAATTAAAGCGTTCAGATCTCAACAATCCTCGGCGCCTGATCAGGCAGATAGAGATTGCCCGATATCGACGCCGTCGAGATGCGGTTTACAACACCTCAAACAAAAGAACGCCGGCCTTAATTAACCGCTATGCCGTCGATATAATAGGATTAAAATATGCCAATAAACCGCCCCTTATTTCCGCCATCCAAAAACGAGTCGAACAAAGAATAAAACAGGGCGCCGTCGCTGAACTTCGGCAGTTACTCAAACGAGGATACAACTTAACTGATCCTGGTTTAAAAACAATCGGCTGCCTGTCAATTAATTATTGTTTGCAAGGTAAAATAGATCAACAAGAGACCATTAAACACTGGGTGATTAAAGAAACCCAGTATGCCAAGCGGCAATATACCTTTATGAAAAAAGATCCGCATATCCGTTGGCGAATAGTGTAAAAATTTGTAATAATAAATCAATGAATCATCCTCCGGCCGACCATCATCGCCGCTATCACACTCTGCATCCCGACCGCCGCCGCCATCCCATCCATCGTCTCCATCATCATGTCAACCGCATCCACCATCATGTTAAAAAGACGATCAGGCACGGCGCTTTATTTCTATCGGTAATAATCATTATTTTGACGCTGTTTATTCTTAAACTGTCTCCTCGTTGGCAAGACAGAGCGCAAACACAAAATCGGCTTGTCTGCTCACCAAGCGGAGGAATGGCCAATAAATTAAATTCCAATCTTCTGGTTGTAACAAATCAAAAAACTACTCCTGTGACAATTTGGGTGCAGGAAAATATCTGCAGTTATCAGGGGGCTGTTCCCGCTGAGGGTTATCAATGTAACAACTTCTTGCGCCGTTACAATGACACACTAAACCCGGGCGAATCTAAAAGCTATTGGCTGCGGATTGATCCTTGTCAGATCGGGCAACTGGACATCAATACGGTTAATCCAATCGACCAGGGATGCTTCACTCCAGACGGCAATCATTGGGACGGAGGAACGGCTTTTGCAATTAAGGCCGATCCGGGCAGCTATCCCAATTGCACAAACAATCCCTCCCCCTTTCCCACCGCCCCTCTACCGCCTCCTTCCCAAACCCCCACACCAACGCCCACTCCCACCCAAACGCCCACCCCTTCACCCACTGCCACTCCAATTCCATCCATAACGCCGACGCCCACCGCCACCCCGACTCCATCTCCTACTCCATTTTTGGAGGCTTACGTTGAAAACCCTTCTGGTAATTTGATCAGTAAAAATATCTGTCTGGGGCAATGGCAGACTGATTCCGCCGGTCTCTACAAGGAAGGAAATCATACAGATTGCTCCAGCCGATCATATTATAAAGCGGCCCTTTATTCAACTCCCGGCGGCTATCACGGAGTATTTATAGATGAAAGCGATGATATCAAAACCGTTTATTTTAACCCGGAAGCTAATTCTTACATTACTAAAGACATCTTAAGCGAAAGCGGGCGATACTTCGGCTGGCCCCGTTGGTCCAGTGGAGGGCGAACGATTGTCTTTGTTGTTTTTCCAACCCAAACTCCCACCCCGACGGTCAATCCAAACCCGACCGCCACACCTCGCCCCACCTCAAGTTTAACGATCAACAACCCGACCCCCACCGATTACAATTATCATGCCTATGTCAATATTACAGTATCACCAAATGTTAACTATCCGACATTAAAACCTTCCTCGATTACTCCAACTAATAAAATTACGCCAACCGCCAAGCCTTTAAGTCTGCCTGTCTCTTTAAAAAACTACTGGCCTTATGTAGCCGCCGGCGTCCCGATCGCCCTTTTCGTGATTAGGTTGATTCTTTAGTTGATTAATTAACTGAGCATTGATTCCTATTGTTGTTTGACCTATTAAGCGAATCGAACATAAACTAACCATCAGGAAATCGTTAATCTTGATTCCAGCTTCGGACAAAACCAACAATTACTTCAGCCTTACTCCCTGGATCCAAACTAAAAATAGATAGAAACGACATTTATATGATTTTAGAGAAATGCATAATGATAGAATATTAGCATGGAGCCTTTAGAAGAAACAAGATTAAAAAAAGAGTCTATTACTTTTATAAAAAGCCATCGAAGAGAATTGTGTGATAAATTTGCCAATTTGACTGATTATCCTCCTTCTGATAAACCATTCTCAATATTTATGGCTGGTTCCCCGGGGGCTGGTAAAACAGAATTTTCAATCTCTTTTATAAAGAACAACTACACTGAAATAGATAAGAATATTAAAGTTGTAAGGATTGATGCTGATGAGATTCGAAAAGAGATTCCCCATTTTAATGGTAAAAATTCGTATATCGTGCAATCTGCTGCTGCTTTAGGCGTAGAGAAATTATTTGATCATGTGCAAGACAAAAAACAAAATGTATTGATTGATTCAACTTTTGCTGATCTCAAAATAGCTCGTAGCAATGTAAAAAGAGCTTTAGATAAAAGAAGAAAGGCTGCCATTTTTTACTTATATCAAGATCCTGTATTAGCATGGGGTTTTACTAAAAAAAGGGAAAAACTTGAAGGCAGATATGTCCCTAAAAATATGTTTATTGACGCCTTCCTCTCAGCTAAAGATAATGTAAATAGAATTAGACTTGAATTTGCTAATAGGATTGAGTTAAACTTAGTAATAAAGAATTTTGAAAATAGAGTTGAAAAAACACATTTAAATATCGAAAAGGTTGATAATTACTTAAAAATAAGATATAATAAAGAAGATTTATATAAGACTCTAAAATGATGAATATATTTTTTAAAAACAAAAAGGTTACTCCTAGGAAAGACTTCTTTGATTTATCGTCAAAAGAAAAAGTCAAGATTATTAGAAAATCTGCACGTGAAGCGAACGAACTTCAATTAGATCTCGTTAAAAAATACGAGCTTGCTTATTGTAAAAATAAATAACGTCTAACCGGCTCATCCTCGTTTAAATAGCTGCAAGAATGCTTCCTTTGGGATCTCGACTTTTCCCACCATTTTCATTTTCTTCTTCCCTTCCTTTTGCTTTTCCAGGAGTTTCCGCTTGCGCCCGACATCACCGGTTCCCAGCACTTTGCCGCCTTTGACCAAAACATCTTTTCTAAACGGAGCAATTTTTTCTGATGCGATAATCTTGCCTTTATATTTTGCTTGGATGCGGATTTCATACTGTTGGCGGGGGATAATTTCCCTGATTTTTTTAACCAGCCTGTTGCTCTTTTCAAACGCTCGTGTTTGCACCACGATCTCCGAGAACTCCTCTATTTCCTCACCATTTAACAAGATTGATAGTTTATCAGCTTTGACCGCCACGTATTTTTCCAACTCCCAGTCAAGCGACGCATAACCGGACGATACGCTTTTTAAGCGGTCAAAAAAGTCGGTAATAATCTCGGATAGAGGGAGTCGATATTGCAAGGTCACTTGGTTTTTGTTGTCCATCGTTATAAACTCTCCCCGATAATTTTCACACATACGCATCACGTTGCCAACATAATCCTGAGGAGTCACGATCAGCACAACAGCATAGGGTTCATAAAAAATTCCTTTTTCTTGTCGATACTCAACCTGCGGCGGAGTCAGCACCAAACTTAATCCGTATTCCCGCTCCAGTCTTTCGCGGACCACATCGGCATGAAGCAGCCCCAAAAACCCGACCCGAAATCCCGCGCCAAGCGCCCGACTATAGATGGGAGCGGCTGCGAGGGAGGAATCGTTTAAATACAACTTTTCCAGCGCTTTTTTCAAGTTGGGATAATCGGCGGTATCGGTAGTAAATACCGAGGCAAAAACCATCGGCTTGATTTTTTTGTAGCCGGGTAGAGGAGAGGTATTCTTGTTTATCTCAATTAAAGTATCGCCAACATCAATCTCACGAATATTTTTTAAATTGGTGGCGACATAGCCGATTTCTCCGTCGTTCAAACTCGCCGTCGGCTGCAGGTCGGGCGTAAAAATCCCCACTTCCAATACCTCAAGACTGGTTTTTCCCTGGCACAATTTTACTTTCATCCCGCGCTTTACTCTACCAGAAAAGATCCTAACAAAAGCAATTACCCCCCGATGGGGATCGTAGTATGAATCAAAAATCAAAGCCCGCAATTCTAAATTCTGAATTATAAATTCTAAATTCTTCCCTGGCGCCGGGATCTTCTCAATGATCGCCTCAAGCACCTGATTAACATTCTGGCCGGTTTTTGCGGAGATGGATAAAATGTTTTTGCGATCTGCCCCTAAAAAATCAACCAGTTGCTGCTGGACTTCATCTGCCCGAGCGGTTGACAGATCGATTTTATTCACAACCGGAATAATCGCCAAATTTTTGTCAATTGCCTTGTAGGCATTGGCGATAGTCTGCGCCTGAATTCCCTGGGTGGCATCAACCAACAAAATCACACCTTCAACACAGGCCAATGTCCGATCGACCTCGTAGGAAAAATCCACATGCCCCGGCGTATCGATCAAATTTAGAATGTAGAATTCAGAATTCAGAATTGAAGATTCGCCGTTTTGTGGTGTTTGTTTAATTCTTAATTCTAAATTCTTAATTCTAAATTCCATTCTCACCGGCGCCAGCTTAATCGTGATGCCTCGCTCGCGCGAGATGGGATTGCGGTCAAGCAGCTGTTCATCGTGTTGACCGGGTTTAACAAGGCCGGTTGCCTCCAACAAGCGATCGGCCAGGGTTGATTTTCCATGGTCGATATGGGCGATGATTGCAAAATTACGGATTTCCATTGTGATTAAACCTGATGAAAGCAAATTATAGCAGATTATCAAACTCTAACCCTAAAACGTTTGATGGTTTTTTTGCCGGTTGTCAATTCGCTTATCACTTCAAACCGCATCTCGGAAATGTCGGTGTGCGCCCGACAGACTCCAGAGGAACAAGTGCCAAAATACAGCTCTCTGGTGACATTATTGCCGGCCGATTGATCTAAAATCCCTCCTGCTCCCTGATCAATGCCGTTGGATCTGTAGGTGAGCGTGTAGCTGACCATAGCAGCTCTTTGCAAACCGGCAAAATATACGATCAGGGCCCCCCGATCGGCGCGTAAACGGGGAGAGACCGCCACGCCCGATACGGCCAGAGCCGATTTTTTGACCGCTCCTGTGTTTTGAAAACGGGGGAGCAATTTCGCTTCGGCCGGTTTGATATTCAACAAACAAACCCCTGCCAATATCAAATAGCTTATCAAGGTCGGCATATTGAGATTATATCAAAATTTGAATTTCCCCAAACGATGATATATTATAACTATAACATGTCTTCCAGGAATTTGGTGATCTTTATAATTATCGGCCTTGCGGTAGCCGGATGGGCGATATTTAAGACCATCTCCGGTCGATCTTCGAAGCTCATCTCTCCAACCGGCAATTTGTCAAAACAATCCTCGCCCACAGCTTTACCCATTCGCTATTTTACATACAATGACCCGGCTGGCTTTAAATTCAGCTATCCTGACACTCTCACAGCAACCAGTCCGTCAACGCTAAGAGACGATTTTTACAGTCAGATTGAGCTTAAGTCACAAAAATATCAAGGTGCAATAACTATTGTTGCCAAAAACACAAACGTTACTGATTTGAATCAATGGTTAATCAATAACAAAATTGAGACTAAGACGATATCGGTGAGAGATTTAAAACTAGCCGATCTTAATGCTAAACAGTTTGCCAACAATGGAAAAACTACGACAGTTGCATTGGATCAGGGAGTCGAATTTACCGTCTTGCTTTCTGCCACCAATAATCCGGCCTATTGGATCACCGCCTATAATAAAATCCTGGGAAGTTTTGCTTTTGTTGACCCCGTCAGTCAGAACCAAGACCAAAATAGCGCAGCCGACACAAGCGGGTCGGATGCGGTTGAGTATGAAGGAGAAGAAGTGATCGAATAAATAATGTATAAAATTTCTATCGCATTTGTCCGTAGCTGCCGTTTAACTTCATAAGTCTTCCTAATTTAATATCTTAATAATATAATGTAAGTATTTAATACGTATGAATGAATGTCCTAAATTATTAAGGCTCTAGACTAGATAAGAGTCCCTTTTTGATAATTCCGAACTAATACTATGAGTTCTTTGCATAACTGTTGATTGGACTTCTTGTATCTCCATTCGCATTCTTTCAAGTGTAACACAAA
>Ga0172375_10000693_pt1 | contig 54256 bp, 42 predicted proteins | sample LakKiv1m_FD_114537 | JGI IMG/M metagenome (GOLD analysis project Ga0172375, IMG submission 114537) | Freshwater microbial communities from Kabuno Bay, South-Kivu, Congo - kab_092012_11.1m | ecosystem: Environmental > Aquatic > Freshwater > Lake | place: Democratic Republic of the Congo...
CTGAACCAATTTATAAGATTCAGACTCCTCTGGTATTTAGCCTGGGGTCTCACAGCATGATATAATCTCTTGACAGTTTCCAAATTATGATTCAAAATATCCGGGGGATTTTCCATTATGATGTTGAAAGCCTCTTCTTCTCCTTTGAAATCCGGGATAAGAATCTCAATCGTGCATACAGGGGTATTCTGCCTGATAAGTCTGATAGTTTCGGAAAAGATAGATGCACCACCATCTCTGAGTTCATCTCTGTTCACAGATGTAATTACGACATGTTTGAGTGAAAGTTCAGCTACTGATTCAGCAACCCTTCTTGGCTCATCAGTATCAAGTTTGTTCGGGAGACCAATTTTCACGTTACAAAAGCCGCAGCTCCTTGTACATGTATCCCCAAGGATCATAAAAGTTGCAGTCCCATGATTCCAGCACTCAGCCAGATTCGGGCACTTTGCTTCTTCACAAACGGTATTCAGCCTTGAATTTCTGATAATATTATTTACCTGAGAGAAATTCTTTCCGCCCGGGATTTTAATTTTTAGCCAATCCGGCTTCCTGAGAACATCCGACTTATTCTTTTCAGCTTCTTCCTTAAATTTTCTCTGATGATTGTTTATCAATTTTACCGCGTCCTTAAAATAAATTTACGTCGAAATTTTCAAGAGTGTTTTTGATGGAATTCAAAAATTTTCCGCCGAGCATACCATCAACCAGCCTGTGGTCATGACTTAATGACAGATACATCATCGGTTTTATAGCTATAGAATCCATTCCATCAACCTCAACTACTACCGGTTTTTTAGTAACAGCGCCAAGTCCAAGAATTGCAACTTCAGGTTGATTAATAATCGGAGTTCCGAAAAGAGAGCCGAAAACGCCATAGTTAGTAATAGTAAACGTCCCATCCATAATATCTTCCGGAGTTAACCCTTTATTCCTGGATTTGCTGCTTAATTGTGCAATTGATTTTGCAAGTCCCCTGATAGAAAGATCATCCGCTCTTTTAATATTTGGGACAATAAGCCCATTTGGTTCCACAGCAACAGCAATCCCCAGATTAATGTACTTTTTAAGAATAATTTTATTCTCTTCAATAACGGCATTAACAAGCGGATACTCCTTCAGCGCTTTTATTGTAGCGTAAGTTATAAAAGGCATGTATGTGAGTTTTATGCCCTCCTGCTGCTGTAATCTGTCTTTATTCGCAGTAATAAAATTGTAAATTTTTGAGATATCAGCTTCAACAACAGCGGTGACATGCACCGACGTATCACGTGAATTAATCATGTGATGCATAATCCTTTTACGGATATTATCCATTGGGATTACTTCAACCTCGCCGCTGTAAACGCCCGCGGGAGAAGTTTTATCGACTGATTCTCTTTTAACGGCAGACATGCTTTCAGTATTTGCCTGTAATTTCGAGGCCATAGGGATCTTGGCTGTGTTCCTGATATTTAGATAGTTTAGAATATCATTTTTGGAAACCCGCCCGCCAATACCTGTTCCGGGTATCAGAATCAATTCATCGTATCCGATCCCTTCTTTTGAGGCTATGCTCATTACTAATGGCGAATAGAACCTGTTTTCAGCCTGTGCAGGTTCCGGGGTTGATTTTTTTACGAATGTATCTGCTGATGGTTTCTCATCGGCTGATTTTTGAAAAACTTTCTCATCAGGTGTTATTTGAGCAGGTGCTGCTTTAGCCGGAATATTTAATCCACCGGTCTTTGAGATTCTGCCGACAATTGTACCTACCTCTCCGGTTTCATTCTCATTCAGAAGTATTTCGATAAGTGTACCTTCAGCGGGCGAAGGCACCTCTGTGTCAACTTTATCGGTGCTGATCTCAAAAATAATCTCGTCTTTATTAACCTTATCCCCAACCTGCTTGAACCACTTGGTAATTGTGCCTTCCATTACAGATTCGCCCATTTTCGGCATCGGGATATCCACAACCTCACCGCCAACCTGAGTTGTTGAGGGCGGCTCATCCTTCACCGGCTCTGCGGGAAGAACGCTTTCACCTTCGGTGCTTATGATAGCAACAATTGTCCCAACTTCCACGGTTTCCTGTTCAAAAACTTTTATTTCATTGAGCACACCCTCTGCAGGTGAAGGAATCTCTGTATCAACCTTATCGGTGCTTATTTCAAAAATTATCTCGTCTTTAACGACTTTATCACCCTTCTTTTTATGCCACTTTATGAGAGTCCCTTCATTAATACTTTCACCCATTTTTGGCATTACTACTTCAACGTTCATTATTAAATTCTCCGGTTCATGTTAAAATGCCAGCAGCTCTGCAGCTGCGGCTTTTATTTTTTCTTTCGTGGGAAGAACAAAATTCTCAAGATTAGGATGATACGGTATCGGCGAATCAAAAGCGCCAAGTCTTTTTACAGGACCATCAAGATAAGTGAAACAATTTTCTGCAATCCGTGCAGCAATTTCACCACCAAATCCTCCTGTGAGGGTATCCTCGTGAACAACAAGGGCTTTTCCTGTTTTCTTTACCGAATGATATATCGTTTCTTCATCGAGGGGGTTAAGCGTCCTGATATCAATAACTTCGACTGACTGCCCAGCCTCTGTCAATGCCCTGGCTACAACCAATGAATCATTAACCATTGCTCCGTATGTTACAATTGTAAGGTCGGTTCCTTCCTTAACAATATTAGCCTTTCCAAAAGGAAGAAGATAATCAGCCGATGGTTCGGGTGAAACTGCAAAACTCTGTCTGTATAAGCCTTTGTGTTCCAGAAACAGAACCGGATCATTTAATCTCAGTGCTGTTTTCAGAAGTCCTTTTGCATCCGCTGCATTAGAAGGATAGGCAATCAGTATGCCGGGAATATGTGCAAAAAAAGCCTCAATGTTTTGGGAGTGATATAGTCCGCCATGAATGTATCCCCCAATTGCGACACGGGTAACAACGGGTGCTTCAAAAAGATTGTTCGATCGGTAACGGTACATCGAAAGTTCGTCCCGCATCTGCATAAAAGCAGGCCAGATATAATCACCGAACTGAACTTCGACACAGGGCTTTAATCCGGTAAGGGACATCCCAATCGCTACTCCCATGATACTTGCTTCAGCTAATGGCGAATTAAAAACCCTTTCGTTTCCAAATTGTGTTGAAAGCCCTTTTGTCGCAGTAAAAACGCCTCCCTTACCATCAGCAACATCCTCGCCGAACATATAAATTTTATCGTTCCTGTCCATCTCCTCGCGCAGGGCATGGTTAATAGCGTCCACAAGAACAATGGGTTTTCCGTCAAGTTTACCTTTTTCATACTCTAATCTGTCCTTTTTACCACTCTCATCCAGAACAAATCTCGCAGCCGATTCAGGCGCCGGGTCAGCTTGACTTAATGCCCATTCAGCAGCCTCATTAACATGTTTATCTATCTCTTTGGTAAATTCGCTGTAAGCAAGTTCAGTCAGAATTCCCTTTTCAATCAATTTTTTCACAAACTTTTCAATTGGATCATTTTTCAGGTCTTCATGAAGTGAATCTTGAGGTCTGTATTTTTTCTGATCATCCGAAGAAGAATGCGACATAAGTCTTACACAGTGGGCCTCAATAAGAGCAGGTCCTTTTCCAGATCTTGCATATTTGAAAGCGGTAAGTGCCGCAGCATTAACAGCAAAAAAGTCAGTACCATCAACAGATTGACGATAAAGATTTTCATAGCCCTTTACCATTTCAGCAATTGATGCATTTTTACCGGCACTCTGCCCCTGAACCGGGACGGAGATTGCCCATTTATTATTTTGAATAACAAAAACGACTGGGATTTTCTCACGGCTTGCCCAGTTAAGCGCTTCGTGAAATTCACCTTCACTGGTTGTCCCCTCTCCGCTGCTCACATACACAACTGCATTTATCCCTTTCTTAACGTTTGCCAGGGCTGCGCCGACAGCCTGAAGATATTGTGTGCCGGTCGGACTTGACTGCGTGGGAACATTCAGTTCCTTCGAACCCCAATGACATGGCATCTGTCTGGCACCACACATCGGATCAGCTTCTTTTGCTAACATATGAAGAAAAATATCCTCTGGTTTCGACTCAATAGCAAGCATAAATGCCATATCACGGTAATATGGGAATGCCCAGTCAATACCTTTTTTCATTGCCAGACCAAAAGCAACCTGCGTTGCTTCGTGACCTGCTCCGGCAATATGGAAAAACGACTTGCCCTGTTTAAGCAGGTTCATCACTTTATGATCCATTGAACGTGAAGTGTACATAACTCTGAGAGCATTCATTAATTCGTTTTTTGTGAGTCCCCCAAAACTATTGACTTTTCCCGTAGGTTTAAGATCAGGCTCCTTCTTCAAAACGGTGGCTCCGTTATCGCCGGGATTGTTTTTTTCAGCCATTTTTCTCCCAAAACTTAAATATGAATTGATTCATTGTACGCATTTGCAGCAGCTTCCATAATCATCTCGGAAAGTGTAGGGTGAGCATGAACAGTCTTAACAATAGACTCATAAGTAGCTTCAAGAGTTTTTGCCATGCCCAGTTCTGCTATTAACTCAGTAGCTTCACCGCCGATGATATGTGCCCCAAGCAGTTCGCCGTATTTGGCATCAAAAATTATCTTAACAAAACCATCCTTTTCACCAACTGCGGAAGCTTTGCCGCTTGCCGAATAGGGAAACTTACCTATTTTAATATCATAACCAAGTTCTTTCGCTTTTTGTTCCGTAAAGCCAATACTTGCGACCTGCGGCTGACAATAGGTACACCCCGGGATTGAATCATAATTTACAGGATGAGGATTCAGCCCCTTAATTGTCTCAACACAGTGAATCCCCTCAGCCGAGGCAACATGTGCCAACCATGGGGGGCCAATGACATCACCAATTGCATAAATATTGTCGATATTAGTCCGATATGTAGATTTATCAACCTTAATATGATTTTTAAACAATTCAACGCCCAATTCTTCTAATCCAAATCCCTCAACATTTCCAGTGACTCCAACAGCGCTGAGAACAATATCAGCGGTAATTGTAGCCTTTGTACCATCCTTACTTATCGTTACGCTCACACTATCCTTTGCCGGAACAGCGCTTTCCACAACGGTGCCAGTGTGTATTTTTATACCGCGTTTCTGCAGGGATTTTGCAAGCAGTGCTGAAACCTCTTTATCTTCCACCGGTAAAATAGCGTCAAGCATCTCAATAACCGTTACTTCTGTGCCCAGAACCGAATAAAAATAGGCAAACTCAATACCAATAGCCCCTGCACCGATTACAATCATTTTTTTTGGCTGCTCAGGAAGGATCATTGCCTCTGTGCTTGTGATAATCCTTTTTCTGTCAACCGGAATCGAGGGCAGAATTCTCGGTTTTGCCCCGGTTGCTATAATAATATTTTTGGCGCTGATTCTTTCTGTTTCTTTGCCATCTTTATCATAAACTGCGATTTCATTCTTCGTTTTAATTTTCCCGAATCCTCTGATTCTGTCGATTTTGTTCTTTTTCACAAGGAATTCAACACCCTTTGTGATTTTCTCGGAAACATTGCGGCTTCTTTTGATTATTTTGTTAAAATCAAACGAGAGGTCACTGAAAGAAAGTCCAAAATCATCTGCGTGATTTTTCGCCAGATCATAAACTTCTGCATTTTTCAATAGTGATTTAGTGGGAATACACCCCCAATTTAAGCATATACCACCAAGATTATCTTTTTCGATCAGTGCAGTTTTAAAACCTAACTGCGAAGCCCTGATTGCTGCGACATATCCACCAGGCCCTCCGCCCAGAACCGCGATGTCAAATTCCTTTAACATAATTCATCCCGAATTTTTGATAGCTTGTAAATATAAAAAACTGAGTACTTAAAAAAAACATGAAATCCGATTTAAGCGAGGAGTATGAAAAGTACTCCCAGAAACATAATTAAAGCGCCAAGAAATCTTTCGCGGATGTTCGGCTCCTTAAGAAAGAAATGACCAAGCAATACAGCAACAAGCCCAGATAGCCTTTTCAGGGCTACTACGTATGCGACAAGAGTCATCGAAAGTGCGATCATATGAAAAACGAATGATCCCGTAGTGAAAAGGCTGACAAAACTCAGATTTTTAATTTCTGGTCTGATGGTTTGCCAACTAAGTAATCCACGGCTTCCCACAACTATTGTCATAAGAACGAATATCACGACGTTTACAAGTATTATATGCTGATAAACATTTGAATTATTAATGGATATCTTATCCAGATTAGCTGATAATGACCATATTACTGCAACAATAAACATATACCGGGTACCCTTTTCACGGAACAGACCTGTTATCGGGTCTAGGAACGATCTTTTACCGCGCCCGAGATTAAGAATATATGAACCAATCACCAGCAGAATTATTCCCAAAAGACCAGTCTTGTTAGGCACTTCTCCTACCATAAGCGGACTTGTTACCAAAAGAAACAAAGGTGTGAAACTGAGGATGGGCATCACTTTTGAGATATTATCATGCTGTATGGCTCTCATGTATAATATAGCTGCAACAACATTTATAACTGCGCTTCCTGTCACACCAATAATAACATTGGTATTTATTTGTAAATCAAGTAAGAATATCCCGGGAGTAAAAAGTATTAAAGGTATAACGTTATTGAACCATGAAATAACCAGAGAATTGACTCCCCGGGATGCTTTTTTGACAAAAAGACTTCTTGAACCTTCAGAAATCGGATTAAGCAGAGCAAAAATTAACCACATCAGCAGCAGCTCCCGTGAAGAATAAGTAGAACATCAAACGTGATCTAATAACATAAAATCTCCGCCGCGGAATATTGTTGATTCCGATAAATCTTTTTCGGAATATTTACAAATATCCATTAGCGGGCACTGAGAACAGACTGGTTTTTGCGGTTTGCAAATACTCCGACCCAGCCTGATTATATTTGTATGAAAGGAATGTGCAGTCCCCTTATCAAATTTTACTTTACTGAGAACCTCAAATGATTTGTCGGGAGAACTTGTTTTCACAAGACCAATGCGGTTAAGAATTCTATGTACATGAGTATCCACGGGACATACTTCTCTGCGAAGTGAAAATAAAAGCAGACAAGATGCGGTTTTTAAGCCGATTCCTTTGATTGAGGTAAATTTTTGCAGTATCTCATCATCTTTTAGACTATTGAGATAATTTCTCGATACTTGTATTTCCTCAGCGGAAACTGCTGAAACTAAGCTGATAATCGCCATAGACTTTTGTTTAGTCAATCCGGCAACTCTTATCAGTTCTTCAATTTCCCGTGGATTAGAACCATTAATATCATTGAGGTCAGGAAAAACTTTCCTTAGATTCAGATATGCTTTGTGTGAGTTTTTATCGTTGGTATTCTGGCTGAGAATCGTCGCAATCAACATCTCAAGAGGTTCAGGCGGTATCTCCTGTTTGTAGGGAATTCCAAATCTTTCCCTCAGCAAGGAATCAATGATCTGCACATTTTTAATCATAAAAAACAGGAGCCGAAATGAAAGAAGCTTGTTAAGCCCATTTCATTTCAGCCCCCTGTGAAGAGCTAAAAGATCAAGCCAATGTCAAAAAACTGTACGTCTTTCAGTCGTCCAAAATCAGCATAACCATAATTAATAACAACTCTTAAATTATCAGTGAAACCGTATTTGATTCCTGCGCCGAAAGTGAAATCTTCTTCGGAATTCCGCTTGAACAAGGAACGATAACCACCTCTGATAAAGAACATATCATCGTATGCGATTTCGAGTCCTGAATTTACATATTCAGTATTATCATTAGGATGAGTTGCGTCAACCGCTGCCAGAACCTTGATAAAACGAGTCTGAATAACAGGCATTGAAAGCCCCACCCGAAACGTAAGCGGGATATCGAATTCTTCCATTCTGTAATTGGATGGAATATTGTTTGGTCCGGTATCACCATTATCATTCGGATCGGTATTAAAATAAATGTCTCTGCCATCGAGCTGCATCTTTGACCCAAAATTGGAGATTGCGGCACCGATCATTAAATCATTAAACGGCGTCCTGTAAAGGGTTCCAAAATCAACTGCAAACCCCGAGGATGAACTGTTCCATATTGCTTCCCTGATATACTTTACAGTCATACCGATGGAAAATCTGTCGGTCAGCATTTTGGAAAAACCGACTGCAAGGGCAATTGAACCCGCATCCCAAACTCTGCCATCTCCTTCGGGACTTTCTTCAGTTCTGACTTTTTCCTCAGGGACCTGAAAATTAGTCAAACTCGCAAAAAGTGTACCGAATTCGCCAAGATTAATGGCTCCGGCAGCATAATCATAGGACATATCAGCAAGCCACTCAGCGTGATTGAATGTAAGTTGGAATTGACTTGAAGAAGTTGCTATACCTGCAGGATTCCAGTAAACCGAATAGATATCATCTGAAACTGCTGTATAAGCTCCGCCTAATGCCGTTGCACGGGCACCTGCTCCAATTTTAAGAAACTGTGCCACAGTTGTGCCAACCTTCGATGTTGCTTCAAATAACTGAGCCTCTGATTTTGAACCAAAGCCCAGAATTAGCAGGAGCACAAAAAATATTCTGATTTCTCTCATAAGTTTTTCTCTACCGAAAAAAAGATTATCTGTCATTTTCGCCCCCTTATTTAATAATTGCGAATCTGCCGATTTTTTCACCAACACCGGGGATATCGACATGATAGATATAAACACCGTAAGCTATTCTCTGACCTTCATAAGAAAGCAGATTCCACCTCGCAAAACTCGAAGCATCTTCTTTGTATATTGTATCAACGAGATCACCAGTTATTGTGTAAATCCTTATAGTACACTGAGGAGGAAGATTCCTGAACTGTAATTCTCTGTCACCGCGTTTGTCGCTTGTCCTACCCGGTTCTTCAAATAATGAAAAAGCAACATAAGGATTTGGAACGACATAAATATCACTCAGATTATCTAAAGCATTCTGCGGTTTAAATTTGACTGATTGAGTCTCGAAAACATAGACATCGCCAGTTTGAAATGGTTTAAGTGTTTTTACGTGATAAATATCTCCCTGTTTTGGAAAAACAGGATTATCATTAATCGAATCAGCCGGAATCCTGAAAACTATTTCATATGATGTAACAGCTCCAGGTTCACCCTGCGGCTGAATAACTATTGATTCACCCCAATCCCATCTGCCATTCCCTCGCTTCGCCGGAATCGACTCATTAATCCTTAATGTCGCTTCAACTTCAGTTGGATTTACAAGATAGACTGAAAAAGGTGTATTTACATTTGCGTTTAATAGCGATTTGTAAGTTCCGCCAATATTTGCCCAGTCTCCGGTTGCTGTTGTATCCAGATTTTCCCACCGGATTTCCCAGTCACCACGATAATTGATCTTCGAAGTACCAACAGAAGGCGGGAAAGTCGCGAATTCCAAAATACTTACATCAGGATTATTGAACTTGGTATTAATAGTATCAAGTTCAAGTTTATTATTCTGGGCATATACTTTCATGCCGTCAAATGCGGGATTTCCATCGGTATTATCAACAAGTGTGCTTCCAAAAACCGGATAATACCTGTAACTGACCATAAATTCTTCATTTTTAGGCCACGAGCCTGATGACGACGCCCTTATCCTGCCAGATACGGTATTTACCTGATATTTGGCAGTATCGACTAAAGCTCCGCTTGCATCCCTTACGGTAACGCTTCCGTCGATTATGTTGCCCTTGCTGAGTGCAACAAATACGGTATCATTTGAGATCACTCTATCAGTAACTCCCGTGGAGTCCAAGACATTATAAACAGTATTTTGAGTAAACTCAATTTTGTATAGTTTTTTATCTGGAACCAAAAGATCATCAAGTACCTTTACATAGACGTCTCCAGTTGAATTACCGACAACCTGATTCGGAACTCCCATCAGTCCGGCTTCGGCATTTACAACACCAAGTCCTAAAGGATTGGGAGTAACTCCAACCGTGTTTGCATCAAATGTTAATTCTCCTGTTATCGGATCGCGGAGAATAACTGCCTGGGTTTCACTTGGGGGTAATTCTTTACCTTCCTCGATAGAACCATTATCAAAAGCAACAACTGCATAATAGTATGTTACACCATTCGTCACGTCAGTATCAACAAATTCATGAACAAGTCCGGTTTCATCAGCCGGATCCCCAACATAGTACTTTATTGCTCTGCCCTGATATTCAACCGGATGAAATCCGCCCACATAAACTGCCCGGTCGGCAGAAGGAATAACTTTGTGCCATTGTCCTCTCTCGCCGGTTTCAGCGTTAACATAGGCATCTGTCAGGAAAGGATTTCCCCTTCCATCAGTTATAGTAACCACATCGGAAAAAGTATAATCCCTGCTTCTTAAAATTTTGTAGCCGAGAAAATCCTGTTTCCCTGTTAGAGGATCAACAGAAGATTCTGATCTGTCGTCCCAATATATTGTCACTTTTCCATCACCCGGAACTGCTGAAACAAGAGGTTTTGCCGGGGGCTGTGCGAAACGGTAGTCAGCTTCGAGAATCCTCGTTGAAGTCTCTGCATTTAAGATCATATCCTGCAGGTCATTTCCAAAAAGAATACACATTGAAAAACGCTGTGTTTCACCGGGTGCTAAAGCAGATGGACCGGTTCCAAAATTAAATATGTTGTCTCCCTGCTTCAGGAGAAGTTCCTGTCCTGAAGTATCAACTTTTCCTGCCGATAACCATTCCCACATTAGAGGATCGTTCGCCGGAACGTTAGGATAACTCTGCGTATAAACTGCAGCATGAAAACTTGTAAGACCTATCTGATCGGATTCAGAAATATCTCGAAGTCCGAACTGGGGCTCACTTCCTGCCCATTTGTAATTTGTTAGACGCTCCTCATCAAATGGTTCACCAAGATCGTATTTATTATTTCCATCAGTATCCAGATACCAGCCTTGTGTCGGCTTTCCATCGCCTTCGCCATAATCAGCTCCGGGATAGTTAGGTGAGTCAGGACCAATACCATCGATACCTACATCATCCCTGTCCTTGCTCCAGTCTCCGTCTTCATCACCTGAATAGCGGATTTTGGGGGCGCCATAAATTGCTGTATATTTATCGATATCTGTAATACCGGTATTGAGTGGAAGAACCACTCCATCAATTAAGTCACCAGCGGGATTGAAAGGAGATTCATCTGTAATACCATCGAAGTCATTATCGAAAAGGTCGTTCCCTTCTGAAGGGGATTCAAGGAATTTCCATGCGAAGTAACCTGTCTTTTTTCCACCTGAACCCGTCTGATCAGTATCCCATGCATAAACCATGTTTCTTGCCCGCTGAGGAAACTGAACAGTTGACTGAAGTGTGAATCCTTCAGAATTAACAAAACCTGCGCGGTCATCAGCATAATCCGAAGCTCCCCCGATATGCGGGTCACCGTGCATACCGAAGTAAACTTCAGGCAGAGTTTTGTCAGAAGCATTTGTTACCTGATAAACGAGAAATATTATATCTTCAGCAAGCGGGTTATTGAACTGGATTATCCTGCATTCCATATCAAGTCCGATTCCTCTTTTTGAAGAATCACCTGAAAACGGGTAATATGGAAATTCTTTATTCGAATAGTCGTCAACAACGAAATAAACTTCTTCATCAGGAGCTGTTGCCTGATCGCCAAGGAATGCGGGCCAGATATATTTTTCGGCGCCGGCGGAATACCATCTGTCAGGCCAGGAATCTGGTTTTCCATCGCCATTCTCATCCGGGGCATTCAGCCTTGCTATCTCGTCCTGATCCGGGTCAACATAGCCCGATTTTGGCAGCCATCCCCATTTCTCAGTTCTGTCAGGAGAATAATCCCCCTGAAGAGGACTGGAGCGGATAAATGAATCTGAAACAATCTGATATACTTTTCCGGAATCGTTGACAACCTCGGCGGCGGCAAGAGGTCCGAATTCAAATCCGTATCCAAGTCCGTTCCACACAAGATCAGCTACACCGCCAAGACGATTCGGTTCGCATATTGAACCATAGTTGAAAATTAGTGTCGTAACTTTGTTACCATTAATTATTGATTCTTTGATAAGTTTTTGCTCACCGTTAATAACAAACATCTTGGGAGCATACATATCACCGTATATTCTTTTAGCATCTTCTTCTGAAAGCCTTTTCAAATCGATATTTCCGAATTCGTCATAATAAATCTGCGCATTCGAAATTCCTGAAAAGCCAAATATCAGAAGTGCAATTATTTTAAGATAAATTTTCATTATTGATAGTCCCTGATTACTTAATTGAACACTACAGAAAAGCCAACTCTAACCTCACGCGGACGTCCGACATTCTGAGGTCTTTGGGAATAATAGTTGTCAACCTGGCTTAAAGGAATAAGACCGGGGTCACCATTATTGATCCTGCGTCGGAGATCATCAAACTGATAATCGTTCAGTATCTGCTCAACGTTGGTAAGTGCCCTTCCGCTGCTTGCGTAGACTGAAACTTCTCTTTCAGTATCGAAAATGTTATCAACCTGCAGAAAAACTGAATACTTGATATTATTCCAGGTGAAATATTTTTCAAATTTCATATCGATATTCCACTGGGTTGGGCGGCTGGCAGAATTCTGAATAAAAGTTATTGGAACCAGCTGTGCCGGAAGACTCGGTGTGTAAGGTGTGCCGGTCTGATAATAAGCAACAAAACCAAGCGTCCAGTCATTGGGCTCAATCAGGTTGACTGTTGCATTAATAATATGCTGACGGTCAAAATCGAGCGGGACAAGGAAAACTTCAGTCTGTTTTCCGGATACTTCGGAGAAAAACAGGTCTTCCTGCGGTGCAGTTCTATTTCCTTCAGCTATCTGGAAAGTATAATCGAGACCCGCCTGAACCATACTTTCAGTGCTTCTCCTTTTGAAGAGAGAAAGTGTAACACCACGCACATTAGTATAGGCAAGGTTTGTCAGAACACTATACTCTTTCCCGCGGGAAGTAAATACTGATTGTGTGTAGATATAATTCGTTACATCCTTATAATAACCTGTCAACTCAAGTCTGAGATCATTCGTCAGCCCTTGAAGAAGACCCATTTCATACTGAACAGATTTCTGTGGCTCAACATCAGGATTTCCGAAAGATGGTGTTGCTCCGAGCCGTGTAAAGAAATTCGGATTCCTGTAAAGTGACGATAAAGACCCATTCTGATAGAAATGTCCGTATGAAAAACGGATAATCCCTTGGTCAGTAATAGGATATGAGACACTGAATCTTGGTGAAAGCATATGTTTTACAGAAGCCTTTTTAAGATTCTGGAACATGCTCCCTTCGAGTTCAGTCTGATATTCTTCTGACAAATTGTCATTATAATAAGCATTGGGGTTAAAATACTCATACCTTAAACCAAGGTTAAGAATCATAGAACTTGAAAGTTCAATTTTATCTCTCAGGTAGGCAGAAAAAGAGGAAGGTTTCCTTTCATAATAAGTATATAATGAAGTGTCTGAAGGAATCCTTCTTATTATCTGTGTTGTGGGATCGAACATATCGAAAGTGCTGAGACTCCCGAAATTACCTTCTGCATTAGGATCAAATTTCCCAATTTCCACGGAGTAAGATTCGACATTCATATCAAAAAATCTGCCTTCAAATCCAAACTTAACTTCATGATTACCAAACAACTGCGCTACAAGATCGCCTTTAATTCCTTTGGTTGTTGTCTGGCGGAAAAACCTAAGATTGTCGGTACCGCCGGTAATAAAAATGGTATTCCCCAGAGTTCTCTCATAAATTGAGGAAGGAAGATACCGAGGATCATCATAATCTTCGTATAAATAATATTTGCCGTAATTGTCTGTATATGATGCCTGTAATGTATAAAACATATACTGACTAACCGTATGAGTAAATTCCAAAGCATTATGATAAGACCTGCTGTAGGACTTACCAAGCGCATCCGGATTGTATTTTGATTCATACGTACCGAGCCCGCCGCCGCCATTGCTCACTCCGTCTTCGAACACGCTTTCAAGTTTCAATTTAAGCGTCGGAGTAAATTTATAACTAAGATTTCCCTGAAGATTGATGTTTCTAGAGGTATTCAAAGGCACAATATCACCGTCGCCAGTTGGTAATCCGGTAGAATCAGTACCATAGGGATTAAAATAATATGGTGAACTTGAAGATGTACCTTTTCTTGGATCACCGGTTGGAAACTCGGTCACCGTCAGATAAGAATCATATGGATTATAGATTCTGTTACCGTATATGTAACCTTTTGAATTCTCGAAAACTCCGGAAATAAAAAACTTTGCCTGCGGGATTTCAGGAATCTGTCCCCCAAAAGTCAATTCGGTTCTTGCACGGTTCAGCGGATCAATATCATCAATATTATTAAAAAGCGACGTACGTCCCGAAACATAATCACCGCCATAAGCCCTTAGACTAAAAGTATATTTATCACTACCTTCTTTAGTCACATAATTCACAATTCCGCTAAGAGCATTTCCATATTCAGCGCTGAATGTGCCTGTTGAGACAGAAACCTCCTGAACGGCATTTGTCGCCAGACCTATCGCTGAATTATTTCCGTATGGGTCATTAAGCGAAACACCATTAAGTGTATATGCTACTTCGTTCCCATAGCCTCCTCTGAAATGGAGCTGTCCGTCATTTCCAACAGCAACACCAGCCTGGAGACGTAAAATGTCTGAAATCTGATCGACTGGCAGCTCATCGATCGTTTCTGATGTTATTGATACCGTAGGATTTGTGTTATCCTGTCTTATCAGGGGATTTCTTTCGCCCTGAACAATAACTGCTGGTAAATTAATAGATCCGGAAGAAAGACTAAAAGCTAATTTAGTTGTGAATCCGGAACTTACTCTCACGTCAGTTATTGTCTGTTTCTGGTATCCAACTATTGAAGCAGTCACAGAATACACACCCGGTTTAACATTTAGTATAACAAAATTGCCTTCAAGATCGGTTGCTGCTCCAAGAGTAGAACCCTCGATCATGACATTTGCAAAAGGAAGAGGTTCCCCAGTTTCTTTTTCAATAACTGTACCGGCAATTTTACCTGTGCTTCCATATAAACATGTAAAAATGCCGAAGAACAGGATAAGTAAGATCATTCTGGTATTAGAATGGATCATAGTACCACCTTGATTAGAATTGAAGATGTTGATAATTAAAGATAATTCTTTTAAAAATAGGAATGTGCTAAAGTATTTTCAAACTTATTTTTCTAAATATATAATATTTAACATTTTAAAAGTTTTATACCGGGATTTTTCTATATTAATTTCATTCAATTTTTATTTTTCAGACATTTAGTGACTTTAAGGAGGAATTTATATGCCAACATTGATGGTCAGTGTATCCGGAATTAGAGGAATCGTTGGAGATGGTCTCGATCCACACACTCTTGTTAAATATACTTCGGCGTATGCAGAATTTATTGGGAAAGGGAAAGTTGTTCTTGGTAGTGATGGTAGAATTACAGGGACAATGGTAAAGAACATTGTTGCCGGCACATTGTTGGCAAAAGGCCTGGATGTTATAGATATAGGTATCTGCCCAACGCCGACAGTACTCTATAATGTTAACAAGTTAAATTGTCAGGGAGGAATTCAAATTTCCGCCAGCCACAATCCTAATGAGTGGAATGCACTTAAACTTTTGAATTCAAAGGGAGAGTTTATGACTCCGGATGAGAATAAACTTATGTTGAATTTAATTGAGAATGCCCAGAGCTACACTAATTGGGAGAACGTTGGTAAGTATTCGGTCTCGAACGAAGGATTGGATAATCACTTTAAGGATGTGTTATCAATGCAGCACATTAATATTGCAGAGATAAGAAAGAGGAAATTCAGAGTTCTTCTCGACTGTGTAAATGGGGCAGGGTCATATATTATGCCCCGGCTGCTTGAGGAACTTGGATGCACCGTAATACCCATAAACTGTGAAAAGACCGGTGTTTTCCCTCGTCTTCCCGAGCCATTGCCTGAGAATCTTATTGACACAATAAAAGCGGTTCGCGAGAATAATGTTGATATAGGCATCGTTGTTGACCCGGATGTTGACAGACTAGTTCTTATTACAGAAACAGGAGAACCGTTCAGTGAGGAAAACACCATTACACAGGCCGTGAGATTTGTCCTTGGAAAAAATCCCGGAAATATCGTTGTTAACCTTTCGACAACACGTGCTGTTGAGGATGTGGCAAAATCTTTCAGGTGCGAAGTTTTCAGATCGCCTGTTGGTGAGGCAAACGTCGTAGTAAAAATGAAAGAAGTTAATGCAGTAATAGGCGGCGAGGGCAGTGGCGGAGTAATTTATCCTGCACTTCATTATGGCAGGGATGCTCTGGTGGGTGCAGTGATCACCCTCCAGCATCTGCTTGAATTCGGGGGAAAAATGTCGGAATTAAAACAGGCGCTCCCTCAATATTATATTGCAAAAAGTAAAATTAATGTGAGTGGTATCGATCCTAATGAAGTTCTTGAAAAACTTAAAGCAGTTTATAAATCAGGAATAATTAATACTGATGATGGGCTTAGAATAGACTTTCCTGACCATTGGGTCCATTTCCGCAAATCGAACACTGAACCAATAATCCGCTGCATCGCTGAAGCTGCAACAATTGAACTTGCTGAGGAATATATTTCAAAATATTTTGCGGAAGTACAGAAACTCGTGAAGAACTAAAACAAAGAATTAAAAGAAGCCACTTAATTCAGGTGGCTTCTTTTTTTGAAAAAATTAAGAATTGCTTTATCAAATGGAGTGGTAGTATCGATGAGATTATAATCTATATTATGATTCACACATTCAGATTTGATAGTCCGCAGAAATTCTGAAAATGCGGAATTGTAAGCCTTCTGAACCTGAAACGGCATAGTCGTCATCTCCTCCGCAGTTTCCTTATCTACAAAAATTGCATCCTTCCCAAATGAGAATTCCATCTCAACTTTATCCAATATCTGGAAAACTATTACCTCATTCCCCTTATAACGAAAATGCTTAAGCGCCTGAAGCACTTTTGAGGAGTCATCGAAAAGATCAGAAATTATAATAACAAGCCCGCGGCGTTTTATTTTTTCAGCAATTTTATTTAGTGACGCGGCAGTATTGGTCGTCCCGGATGAAGAATGCGTAGAAAGCGACTTCAGGATTGAAGCAACATGCAGACGTGTGGATTTTGGAATCAGATAGTCTTCAATTTTATCAGAGTAGAGAGCAAGTCCGGCGGCATCATTCTGACCTATAAGCAGATAAGAAATAGACGCAGCGAGTATTTTACCGTATTCAAGTTTAGTGATATTACCCGAATGCTTAAAATCCATTGATTTACTTATGTCAAGAATAAGATTGCAGATAAGATTGGTCTCTTCTTCATAACGTTTAACATAATATCTATCTGTTTTAGCGTACGCTTTCCAATCAATATTCTTAATAAAATCGCCCTGCATATATGGACGATGTTCACTGAACTCAACACTAAAACCATGAAATGGACTTTTATGAAGACCTGTGAGAAATCCTTCAACAACGTATCTCGCCTTTAACTCAAGAGAATCGAGAGTTGAGATAAAGACCGGATCAAGAAATTTTCTGGTATCAGCGAAATTAATTTTTAATCACCCTGCTATTGAGGAACCACATTCTGTAGAATCTCCTCAGGAGTTTTTCCAAGATTCTGTAATTCCATTTCTGCGTCATCTGCAAGATCGCTCTGAGGATACTTCAAAAGAAAGAGTTCGTAATTATCTTTTGCACGATTTAAATCATTTAATTCGTTTGCATATATAAAGCCGGCCATAAACAACGCCTGTGGAGCTAATGGATTGTCGGGATGATCAGTGTAAACTTTTTCAAAATAATCCACTGATTTTTTGCCGCTTTCATAGGGTCCGGATGTTTTTACAACTTTCCCCTGATAGAGTTTTGCTATCTCAAATTTAGCATTACAGGCAAATTCACTTTCCGGATGGGCTTGTAATAATGCTTCAAATTCTGTCAAAGATTCTTCATATTTACCATCTTTCAGTAATTTGGTCGCATTGTTGTAATAATCGGTATCCGGTTTTCCGCCACATGCTGAAATAATTAGAACCATTAGAAAAAAAGCACAAAGTTTAAAAATGTTTTTCAATTTCGAAGTCCTTTATTTTAAGATTCCAAATTTAATGAGAGAATAGGATTAACAAAAATAACTAATAAACAATATTCAGTGAATAAAGTTTCCGGTCAGAACAAGGTCGTCTCAGAGGTTATTTTACAAGGTGTGATTTTTTAAGACTATCGCCCCGGTCAATAGAAAGAAACCTGCCTAATCTTTCCAATTTTACTGATATTTCGTGTTGCGGGGAGGTATAATCCGGATATCGTTTGTTTGAGAAATTTTGCAATCTTTTTTTTGTCAGAAAAGGTTCAGGGGTAAAATTCGGCATCAGAACATTTGCGCCAGATTTCAGAGCAATTTCACGTCCTGCTTTATTCAATATATCCAGTCCGGTCACTGCCGGAAGATGACAATTTTTCAGTACTATTCTTGCAACTGCAATGGTTTTAATAGCTTCATCGAAATTGCATATCTGCATATTCTGCAACGGAGTGAATGCCGAAGGAATAAATGGTGAAAAAACTGCCATATCAACATCAAGTTCACGGCTAAGAACAAGGTCATCGGCTATATCCTCAATCGTCTGGTTTGGCAAACCGATAATACTTCCTGTACCAGTTTGAAAACCTAACCTTTTTAGGAAGCGGAGATGCTGAATACGCTCATTTCCCCTTATTAAACCATCCGTGAAATAGGTGAATAATTCGCTATTTGCAGTTTCATGCTTAAGAAGATACCTGTCAGCTCCAGCCATCTTCCAGGCTTTGTATTCATCAAATCCTCTGGGACCAAGGCTAAGTGTAACTGCCAGATCCGTACTCTGTTTTATTTGGTATAAGATATAGGCGATCACATCTGTATCGTAATAAGTATCTTTCCCGGATTGCAGAATAATAGTTCTTATACCTTGAGCTGAAGCTGCCCGAACAACTTCAATTATTTGCTCAGGTGTCATCCGATAACGCTCAAGAGAAATATTTTCTTCTCTCAGACTGCAATAAAGACAATTCTGCTCACAATAATTCGAAAAGTCGAGAATACCACGCAGATGAATGCCGTCACCACAGAATTGCCGGCGAATTTCGTCTGCCCTCTGATATAAGAAATGAAGTTCATTTTTATCTGAAAGTTTTAACAGATAAACAATTTCTTCTTTACTTAAATCCTCTTCTTTGTTGATTATTTCGTGAAACAAATTTTCCTTAGTGTACTTAATTAAAAAATATTTAAAAGTACTTTAGGACATCAATAAATATACCATATTCAAATTCAGCGGTATAATTGGTCTTAGATCGGAATTGATCACTAAAAATTCTTATTTAAGAGAATATGTGTATATCGGACTTTCATATATTGGGGAAAACTAAAAAACATCCGGGTTGGAGTGTTAAATGACCAAAAGCAAGACCGAATATTTGCTTTAAATATTCGAATAAAAAAAGTATATTTGGAATCGCTTTTTACGGAGAGATGCAGGAGTGGTTGATCTGGCTACCCTGGAAAGGTAGTGTACTCGCAAGGGTACCGTGGGTTCGAATCCCACTCTCTCCGCAATAAAAAACCCGCTTTTTGCGGGTTTTTTATTTTAAAGATCACTTCTTAACATTCTTTCTGATGAATCTTAAAATTGTTTCCACACAAGAAACATGAACAAAATGCCTGCTATTGTTTCTCAGTCGATTTTCTTAATTCCATTGTGTTCTGATAGAATTCTTCAAGTGTAAGTTCTTTCAGGAAAACAAGACCATGCGCTGCACGGAGCCTGGGCATTTCACTTGCAACAAAGAAATCTTTGCCCAGACAAGTTCTTATTTTTTCGTATTGCTCCACTTGAATCTGCTGAGCAAGACGACAGAAAGGCCCGTCAAGTTCATGACTTGGGAAACTGGCATTTTTTTGTGATCCATATCCATACATAAATGAGTTTTCCAATATTGCGAAACTATTAATACTGGTTGGAATATAAATATTGGCTTCGGCAGGATGGAATCTGTACCACACATTTCTGTAACCCCAGACTTTTATGTCCTTATTCCCTGTCTCTTTTTCATATAATTTAAGTGCTTCGCTTGTTGCCTGAAGCACTTTATAATGCGTATCTGGTCCGCTGCCTTCCGGATCCAAAGCTACCGTTACGATTGTCGGCTTAGTTTTTCTTAACAAATTGAGAATCGGTCTTACATCCCTGTCCATTTCAGGTGTTTCGGTGAATACCTCACCCTGATAAAATCCAAGTCTCAGATGCCAGACCCTGTCCTGATTAAATCCAAAATAACCCCATACAATTTCTTCTTCAAATTCCCTCTGCATTCCTTTCAATTTTTGTACATGAGGTATATCTTTTTTTCCGGGATATTGCGTGTTGAAGTAATTAGATAACTCATCAATTCTGTTCCTTAGATATTTTGGGTTATCCTCTTCATAAATTTCAACAAGGTTCCTGACAAGTCTTCTTGCCAGAGCTTCTTTTTTGAGAGTCCTGCTATGAAGGGCAACGCCATCCAAATAAAGATTGACGTCTCTGTTTTTCCCCTCGGCAAATTCAGGATCGAAATACCTTTTATTAAATCTTGCAATAAAATCAGGTTCATCTATAAATTCTTTCAAAGCCTCAACAACCTCAAGCATATAAGCGTTCGTAACGCTCGTAAAACCACTTGTCATAGTTGCAAAATAGTTCTGATTTGTTGCTTCCCTGATAAGATGAACTACATAGGGCAAATAACCAAGCATTATATCATCATGGTGAGGACCGGTATGCAGTATCACCTGGTCGCGTGCGGTTACTAAACCATTTTTCAGTTTATTTGTTAACCCGGAATTAATTTCAGCCGAAATTTCCTGAGGTGTTTTCTTCGTGCGTTCAAGAACCAGTTTCCCAAATTTATCTGATTTGAAATCTTCCTTTGTCAGTTCAACAAGAGGCTTGTTTTTTTCTACGGCCAGATTAATTATCGCCCGCTCAACAGATTTCTGAGTTAAAGGATTTTCCTGTTCCATCGCAACATACCTTCGCTCTTTTAGCCTGATCGCAGCTCCTGAAGTCAGATAGAACCTTGCATTTTTTAGATTTTGAAGCACGGTAGCCGGATACTTGTTGGTTGAAACATTCTCGATTGAATCCCTTATAATGTTTGCTTTAGCCTCTCCGGCGGCAATAATTATTGCAACAGCCTCTTTATTGTGAGTAATCGTGTCCAGACCAATCGTTATTACTAATCGGTTGCGGGCAATTTCTATTCCTCCCAGGTCAGTTGAAGCAGCAGCCTGGGTTTCGTAATTTGTATGCATTAGTCTTGTTGTGGAAAAATGATCACTTCCCTGCACATTAAAACCAATATGTCCATCCGGACCAATTCCGCCGAGGAAAAAGCCGATTCCGCCCCGTTCCCGCAGTCTTTTCTCATAGGTGGTGCAGAATTCATCCACTATTTCTATTGTCCGTTTCTGAAGTCTTTCAATCCTGTTTGAAGCATAGCGTGTTCTTAGCGAGAGATCAACCACCTTATCCGGGAAAATCTGTCCAAGAGGTAGGTTGTCCGCAGTTCCTATCTCATTCACATTAATTAGCATAGCTTTGGCTGGATCAAGATCAAAATTTTTGAAGTAATAACGCTGTATGTAATAATAGAATGAATTATGCTGATAAGAGTCAATTGGATAAAACTCATCAATCTGAACGAAATACAAACTCTGCATATCAGGCTTTATTCCAGGATCGATGCCCATTATTTTGAGTTCGCTTGCAACACTTTCTTTCTGCCAGTTACGAAGATAATATCCCACCCATTTAATAAAGTGCTCGGGCGTCTTTCCTGTAGGCAGTGAGACTACTCCGCCAAGATTCTGCTGAACCCATTCAATAAATCTCAACGCGGTAAGCTTTCCGAGTTCCGGGAAATTACTTACCTGAATAATTGGTATTTTTTCTGTGGGAGGATAATAAAGCTTTTTTCCGGAGAGTTTCAGATAATGGTTTTCTACTTTTGAAAGATCTTTTTCTTTGAGACTTTCATAAATTTTTGTCATAATATCTATTCTTGTATTTGTTAATAATTTTTAAAATACTCTGTAATTCCCGTTCGGGTCATAATGAATGAAGGCAGGAGGTAAATAAAAAAGTATTTGTTCAATTTATGTGTGCATTAAAAACGCTTGGAATTGCGGAGAGAGAGGGATTCGAACCCTCGGTCCCACGTAAGCAGAACAACGGTTTTCGAGACCGTCCCATTCAACCACTCTGGCATCTCTCCAGGCTAAATTCTATCTGGTATAAAAATTTCCGGAAAAATTAAATTCAATCAGTCAAATTTAAGTAAATTGAGCCGTTCCGTAAAATTAAAATTTCTTCAAGTCGATTGATTAATTCAAATTTTAGATCTCGGCCGGGAACAAAAAAACGGGTCCTGAAGTGGACCCGTGCAAGTAGTGATAGTTAAAAAAATATTTTGTGAATAATCAATATATAAAAAAAATGCATTTCTTAAAATGAAGAAATGATTGACGGTACTTCTCTAAGAGCCGAAGGAATTGCTTCAACATTTTTACCGCCGGCTGTTGCAAGGTGATCACGTCCACCGCCGCCGCCATCAACAAGTTTGGCGACCCTTGCAACAATTTTACCTGCTGAATACCTTCCCTTTGAGACGAGGTTATCGGAAACAACACAAACGATTCCAACCTTTCCCTTCATTTCTGAAATGAGTACCCCGATTCCGTTTTTAATTTTTAGTCTGATTTCATCAGCAAGCGCTTTAAGTTCTTCATTATCCGCAACTTCAACCTGCCCATAAACTAAATCAAAATCTTCAAGTTTATGAGGATTAGCCAATAATTTTGCGGTCTGATTAAGTTTTTCCTTGAGTTTATATTCAGAAAGTTCTTTCTCAATTTTCTTTTTTTCGTCATGCAATTCAAGAATTTTTTGCTGTTCCAATTTTATTTTTTCCTCCTGCTGCCGGATAAGTAATTCCACCCCTTCACCGGTAACTGCTTCAATTCTCCTGATTCCGCTTGCAATGGAAGATTCACTAATAATTTTGAAAAGCCCTATCTGTGCACTGTTTTTCACATGGGTTCCGCCACAAAATTCCAGAGTATAATCTCCGAACTGTACCACGTTAACTTTCTCACCGTATTTATCGCCGAAAAACATAAGCGCTCCCATATTTTTTGCATCCTCAAAAGGAACGTCCCTGTGATGGATCAAAGGGATATTGTGCCTTAGCTTTGAATTAACTTCACGTTCAATTTCAGCTATTTGCGAAGCTGTCAATTTCTCAAAATGGGTAAAGTCAAATCTCAGTCTATCGGGGCCCACATACGAACCTGCCTGCTGAATATGTGTTCCAATTAAACTCCTTAGCGCTTTATGCAGAAAATGTGTGACCGAATGATTCCTCATAACAGCCCAACGTCTGTCTGAATCAACAATGGCTTTTATTTGAAGGTCTTTTTCGAGCAGAACACCATTTGGGTTATCAACAATATGTATTACCTGGTTTTTTAATTTCTGCAGATCGAGAACTTTCATCTTTTCTTTACCGACAACTAAATAACCAGTGTCATCCACCTGCCCTCCGGCTTCAGCATAAAATGGAGTTTTATCAAGTATTATGTAATACCTGTCGCCTTCCTGTCTGAATCCCTTAACCACTGAGTCAACGCTTAAGTCATTATATCCGGTAAAAATTGTTTCAACATTATCTGACAAATCGAAATCATCAAGTGAATCAAAATTCACCGTATTGACAGCAGTTTTATCTCGTTGAGCGCTGCGGGCACGCTCTTTCTGCTCATTCATCAATCTTTCAAAGCCGGTTTCATCTATGTCGAATCCTTTTTCACTAGCCATTACCCTGGTTAGATCAGGCGGAAACCCAAAAGTATCATATAATTTGAATACATGCTCACCACCAATAAGTTTGTTCATTTCCGTGGAATTGTTCTTAATTATTTCTTCAAATAACTCAATTCCTCTATCCAAAGTATTGTTAAAACTTACTTCCTCCGCTCTGATAATCCTTATAACATTCGACTTGAAAGTGATCAACTCCTTAAAAGTCTCCCCCATATTCTCAGCCAGAATGTCCACAAGTTTAAAAAGAAATGGCTCATTAAGACCTATTTTTCTTCCATATCTTGCAGCCCTTCGTAAAATCCTTCTCAAAACATAGCCACGCCCCTCATTTCCGGGGACTGCACCATCGGCAATAGCAAAACTCAAAGTACGTATATGATCAGCGATAACCCGCATTGCAATCTGATTTTTTTCACCTGAGTATGATGACCCGCTTAATTCTTCAATACTTCGGATAATCGGCATAAAAACATCTGTATCGTAGTTGGAACTTTTACCCTGTAAAACTGCAACGATTCGTTCAAATCCCATACCTGTATCAACATGCTTAGCCGGCAGTTCTGTTAGTTTACCGGATTCATCTCTGTTGTACTGAATGAAAACAAGATTCCATATTTCCATACAGACAGGTGTACCAGCATTTACATGTTCGGGATTATCGTAATCATCAGATAAATTGATATGAATCTCGGAACAGGGGCCGCAGGGACCTGTCTCGCCCATCTCCCAGAAATTATCCTTCTCATCAAATTTCAGTATATGATCGGGATGAATATCAGTTTTGTTTTTCCATATTTCAATTGCTTCTTCATCAGTGCGGTAAACTGTTGCCCATAATCTTTCTTTAGGCAGTTTCCAGACCTCTGTAAGTAATTCCCAAGCCCATTCAATTGCCTCGGCTTTGTAATAATCTCCAAATGACCAATTACCAAGCATCTCGAAAAAGGTATGATGATATGTATCGTGACCAACTTCTTCGAGGTCATTGTGTTTGCCGCTGACTCTTATACATTTCTGTGTATCGGCAGCCCTCGAATATTCCCTGTGTCCATTACCCAGAAACACATCCTTGAACTGATTCATACCTGCATTGGTAAAAAGAAGCGTTGGATCGTCAAATGGAACAACTGGTGAACTGTCAACTAATTTATGATTTTTTGATTTGAAAAATTCTAAAAATTGTTTCCTGATCTCTCCGGAACTTAACATTCTATCCCCAAAATATTTAAATAATAAATATAATAAAGCCTTAGCATTTTTTTACTCCCTTCGGTGAGGGTCGTCAAAAACAATATAATATTAAAACCGATCAATTTTTTGTTTCTTTACAGGTAAATAACCGAATTCTGCATTCAGAAATAGTCAACAAAAAGAATTGAATGTTTGCCTTTGATAGAAGAAAAAACAAAAACTGATGCCAGGAATCACAAATTTTATGTAAATGAAATGAATACTTCATTAAGGTCTTTGTATTATTGATTATTTTAACTTTATATTTTAGTTTAATAAATCTATTATTTAAAATAATCTCAGGGTGCCAGGTGTCAATTGATTACAAAGAACTCGATGATCTTGACCTGTTTATTCATATAAAGAAATTTGACCCGAAAGCGATCGAAGAAATATATAACCGTTATGCTGTTTCAGTACTGACACTCATAAAAAAAATACTCCAGGAAAATGAAAAGTCTGAAAATGCAGTAATTGAGGTTTTCGCGATAATTTGGAAAAAATCAGACAGATTTCATATAAAATTCGGCAACCCTTTTGTGTGGATCATGATGCTTTCAAGAAATGTTGCTGTTGACATTTTAAGAAGAGAAAGGGATAAAGAAAATAAAATACCAGCATATGATGAGCATTATGAGAACGATTATATAATCCCGGTATTAGATCCTGATATTGATCAGTTGGATCTTAAAAGCGCGATGTCCCTTCTTCCTAAAATCAAACATGCGTGGGAAAAACTTACAGACGCTCAGAAATATGTAATAACATTAGCTTATTTTGAGGGTCTGACCATTGATGAAATTTCCAAAAAATTGAATATTCCGGTAGAGACAGTCAGAAATAAAGTTCGAACGGTAATGTCAAGTTTACGGGATAATGTTATGGAGGCAGTTTAACCATGTCAGAAAATATAAAAATTGAAATGATCAGCGCATTTGCTGCAGGATGCATGGATGCAAAAAATTATCTTTCCTTTAAAGAGTATATTGAAACGGGAGGTGAACTACCTGCAAAACGGCTTAGTGAACTTCAGAATATCATCTCAATTCTTCCGCTGCTTGAATCACCGGAAACACCTTCCGATGCATTAAAACAAAGTGTTGCAAAAAAATTGCTCAGTCTCAATGAGGAATTGAAGGATAAAATAGAAGCTGCAAAGAAACCACGCGAAAAACAATCGGAGAATAAAAAAGCAGAGGAAAAATCAGACATTCCCGAGAAAATGAAAACAATTCCGGAAAAAAAGGCTGAGAAAACCGCCACTTTGATACCTGAAATCAAAAATGCATCAATCCCGGTTATTCCTGAACCAGCCTTGCCATCTGCCGAACCTTCACCCTTTGAGAGTGCTGTTGATGAAGAAAACCCGATAATGCAGAAGATCAGACATAGGAGAGAGCAGATAGACAAGATTGAGAATACTGGCACCGCAAAAAACTACAGTTTGCTGATTTTTAGCGGAATAGCTTTGATTATTATCCTCATGACAGCCGGTATTTTTATATTATACACAATCACCGACAACAGACTAAATGATATTTCCGCCGCACTTCAGGAGGTTACTACTGAAGTGCGGGATAATTCCTCATTCCGTGAAAATTATCTGAGTATTGTGGAATTTTTTAATCTTAGCGATATTACTACTTTTAACCTTAAATCTTCGGCCGCAGATAAAGATTACTCCGCTAAATTTATGCTTTCAAAAAGCTCCGGCAAAGGTTTGCTGCACATATACAACCTGCCTTCACCTGGAAATGATTCCGAATTTCAGTTATGGGTTAAATCAGGTGGACAAACATTTGCAATTCTTACTTTTGTACCGATACCCGGTAAAAAATTCTTTGAGATATCCGAATTGCCGGTTTTTGATATGAATAATAATCTGGAAACTTTTATTACAATCGAAGAGAGAGGCGGCGCAAGTAATCCTTCGGGGCAATTATTACTGAATAACTGATCAGCGTTTTCGCAGCAGATAATATATTCCAATTCCGATAAGTAAAATTGGGAATAAATCAAATATTCCGAACCTTTCCGGAATAAACATAAATTCGAACGGGAACCTGAGCCCGGCTTTGATCAAATACCATCCCGCAATTGAGATAATAATACCTCCTAGCAGGTAATAATATTTTTTTAAATCATCAAACCACAGCATTAAAATCGAAAGTCCTGCAATAAATATTACAGTTCCCGTCAATGGTGCATTAAGATTATTAACCTCAAACAACTCGATAATAAGAAATTCAAGAGACGCAAAAAAAACAGCGGATAATAAGAAAAGATTCAAATATTCCTGTTTACCAAAAACATAATAGACGGCAATTGTTGAAAAAACAATACCGGCAAGAGCAATTCCTGCCAGGAAAGTAAGATTTATTATGTCAAAGCGTTCAAGGATAAATAGGAGAAGCAACGCTGAAAGATAGATTTTAAGAAAATTTTTAAATTTCAAAATTGGCCTGTTTATGGATTTAGATTTTCAGGCTGAAACACTTCAGTCTCTCTAGTATTGATGATTCTCCTTTCAGTCACAATTTTGTCAACTTTTATATCCCTGGAGGATGATTCAATATAGCTGAATACCTGAAATTCATAAGCCAAAACTACCTTTGGGGCGAAAGTTTGTTTGAGAAGTTTGTCGTAATATCCTCCTCCGTAACCGACCCGATGCCCCGATAGAGAAACAGCAAGAGCAGGAATAATAAACAGATCAATATCGGTAAGCTCCTCCTCCATGGCAAGTTTGGGTTCTTTCCAACCTTCCGTATTTGTGATTATCTCATCCCAACCCATAAAGTGAAATCTGTGGAAATTCCCACTCCTTTTATTGAGTTTTGGAATAAATACGGATCTTCCGGATGAATCGATAATGTCAATCAGCTTTCGCGTTTCAACCTCGCCGGGTCTCGATCCGATATAACAAAAGATATTTTTTGCATAACGGAATTCATCCATACCGAGAATTCTCTCTTCAATTCTTTTGGCTTTAAGCCGAATATCTTCTTCTTTAAACTCCGCTCTTCGCTTAACAGCAAGTTTTCGGACTTCAGATTTTGGAATAAGTGTTTTTAATTTCAATTTTTTCCTTCTGGAGCTTGAAATCTAAAAATGTTCAATGAAAGGAATAGTAACAATAACCAGCTTGAAAAATATTAAATTCTTTGCATTAAATGAATAAAAAACTTAAAACAAAATAAAATCCCGGGTTTCTTAAAATTTAGTGTTTCTTGTTGCGCTTTTTTAATAATTTAACAAAATGTAAATTATTATCTTGAATCATTTTTAAGATTTTCGAATCTTATGAGAAAATCAATTTCGAGAGGAAAAAATGGCTACAAAAACAGCTTATATGAAACAAGTAAAGGGTATTTCTTTCATCGGGAAATCCGATTCAAATAATTGGGTTGCTATGGATGGTCCCGAGAACTTTGGTGGAAGTAATGCCGGAACACGTCCCAAAGAACTTATGTTATTATCACTAGCCGGTTGTACCGGGAGTGATGTAGTTTCAATTCTTCAGAAAAAACGTGTCGGACTTAAAGATTTTGAGATAAACATTACAGCCGAAGAAACTGAAGATCATCCGAAAGTATTTACTTCCATGCACGTTGAATACGTTTTTTATGGTGCGAATCTTAACGAAAAAGATGTTGAACGAGCTATTGATCTTTCATTAACCCGCTACTGCGGTGTAACTACTATGTATAAAAAAGCTTTTGACGTTACACATTCATACAAAATAATCAGAGAATAATCAGGTGATCACATGAAAAAGGTTTATGCTATTATCGGTTCCGGGAGGCAGGGTGTTTCTGCGGCTTATGATCTTGCTCTAAATGGAGATGCTCAAAAGATCTATCTGATTGACCGGGATAAAGACACCCTTAATAGTGCTATGGAATATATTAATTCCCGCTTCGGGAAAGATATGGCCGAAGCCGTGCTTAGTGAGATTTCGGATAAAAGTATAATCGGTAAATATCTAAGCCAGTCTGACGCTGCCGTATCTGCAGTTCCATATTACTACAATTTAGATTTGAGCAAACTTGCAATCGAAACCAAAACTCATTTTTTTGATTTCGGCGGTAATACAGATGTGGTTAAATCTCAACTTAGCTTAGACCTGCCGGCAAGAAAAGCCGGAGTATCCATTGTTCCGGATTGCGGAATGGATCCGGGTATGAACATCTCTCTCATTATGTATGTTCTATCGCAATTTGATGAGTGTAACTCGGTAAAGTCCTATGGTGCAGGCTTGGTTCAGAACCCGACACCGCCCTGGAATTTTGCACTTTCTTTTCATGTGAATGGTTTGACAAACGAATATTACGGCAAATCCCTCGGACTCCATGATGGGGAACTTGCTGAATTTAACTGTTTTTCCGAAAGGGAATTTCTCGATTTCCCGAAACCTATCGGCAAACTTGAAGCAGCCGTCACTTCCGGCGGTCTCTCGACATTGCCTATCTCCCTTAAGGGGAAGGTTCATAACCTGATCAATAAAACATTACGTTATCCTGGCCACTGGGATCGTTTTGAAGCGTTTTCAGATCTGGGATTGTTTTCAACGGAGCCGGTTGAATTTGAAGATAGAACCATTGTTCCACGAGATTTTTATCATTTCTTGCTTGAGCCAAGGATTACTGTTCCGAATCTTAAAGATATCGGAATAATCAGGATAATAGCTGAAGGTATCCAGAATGGCAAAAGAAAAGAAATTGATCTTTTAGTTGAAGACTATTTCGATGAACAAACAGGTCTGACAGCTATGCAGAGATTAACCGGCTGGCATGCATCAATGGCTGCTATACTGGCGGTTAACGGACAAATTGAAAGAGGTGCGCTGCCCGTTGAAAGTGCATTCCCGGGTGAGCTGGTTTACAATGAAATGAAAAACCGGGGAATCAAAATAACAGTGTGCGAATCCTATCCTGATTAAAATGCAACCGAGTTGCTAAGTTCGTTCGTATCATCAATTTTTATGGGGAAATGCGCAGATAGGATTTCCCCAGCCTGTCCCAGCCCATCAAGAATTCCCTCACAAAAATCACCATTACGGAAAAATAATTGAACAGAATCTCTGATTGAATCCCAAACCGATTGTTCTACTTTTTTATTGATACCATCATCAGCAAAAATATAAAACTGCCGTTCTGAAAGAACCAGTACAAAAAGAATTCCAGTGCTGTCTCTCGTGGATTTCATACCCAGTTGTTCAAATAGTTTAGAAGAGTAGTCTTTTAACGATAATTTTCTCGCTGAATATTCCTTTTTTTCCTTAATTGTAACCCTGAGTTCACCTGAAGTTTTCTTCTCAACTTCTTTGATTTTTGATGAAATTCTTAAAAAATCATCATCCGAAAAGTATTTATACAAAAGTTCTTTTTTCAATGAGTCGCCTGATTGTGATCCCCTAAAATAAAATATGGAATCCGTAAAAAAAAATATTTGAATCCATTCCGGCAAAGAACTCAATCAAGGCTTTATTTCAATAGTTGAATATTCCCCTGACTCTGCTTAACTTTAATGTTTAAATAATTTATAAATGGCAATATATTATGAGTTTAAATCTTAAGAAATCGACTAAATTTAGCGGCAGAAAAGGTCCTGTACTTCTGATAATTATGGATGGTGTCGGAATCGGCAAGCATGATGAAAGCGATGGTGTTTTCCTTGCAAAAACCCCGGTATTGGATGATTTGTTGCAGATCCCTCTCCAGACACGCCTCAGAGCACATGGTCCGGCAGTTGGACTCCCTTCAGATGATGATATGGGCAACAGCGAAGTTGGTCACAATGCAATTGGTGCAGGAAGAGTATTTGACCAGGGAGCAAAACTCGTAAATAAATCTATTGAAACCGGTGCAATATTTGAATCAGCAAACTGGAAAAAAGCCGTTACTTTGAATGATACTAATACTTTGCATTTTATTGGTCTGCTTTCAGACGGAAATGTGCATTCGCATATTAATCAACTTTTTTCAATGGTTAAAAAAGCAGCGGAATCCGGAATCAGGAAACTCAGACTACATACATTACTTGACGGTAGAGATGTATTTGAAAAATCAGCTATTTCTTATCTCACTCCCACCGAAGAACTCTTTGCAGGTATCAACTCAAAATATGGTTTCGATTACCGGATTGCTTCAGGCGGCGGCAGAATGATTACAACGATGGACCGCTATAATGCTGACTGGAGCATTGTTGAACGCGGCTGGAATGCGCATGTCCTCGGTATTGGGAGAAAGTTCAAATCTGCCTCCGAAGCTGTCCAGACATATTATGACGAAGATCCAAAAGCTACTGACCAGTACCTTGAGTCATTTGTAATTGCTGATGATGAAGGCAACCCTGTCGGGAAGATAGAAGATGGCGATAATGTGATTTTCTTCAATTTCAGAGGTGATCGCGCAATAGAAATTTCCCGCGCTTTTGAAGAAAAAGAATTTGATAAATTTGATCGTGTAAGAGTTCCTAAAGTATTTTATGCCGGTATGATGGAGTATGACGGTGATCTGCATATCCCGTCAAATTATCTCGTTCAACCGCCGGCAATCGATAGAACAATTTCGCAGTACCTCTGCGCCGAAGGAGTTACCTCATTCGCAATTTCCGAGACTCAAAAGTTCGGTCACGTTACATATTTCTGGAATGGGAATAAGTCGGGTTATATTAACCAGACTCTCGAAACGTATGTCGAAATTCCATCAGACAAAATCCAGTTTGATAAAGCCCCACGAATGAAAGCTGATGAGATTACGGATAAAACTATCGAACTGTTAAAGAGCGGTAAGTACAAATTTGGCAGAATCAACTACCCCAATGGCGATATGGTTGGTCATACAGGAGTGCCTGAAGCAATAATTACATCGGTGGAAGCTGTTGACGAGGGACTCGCAAAAATCCTGCCTGTCATAAGGGAACTCGGTGGAATAGCATTGATCACCGCAGACCATGGTAATGCAGATGAGATGTTTATCGAGAAGAAAGGTAAACGCGAGACAAAAACTTCACATTCACTAAATCCTGTGCCCTTTATTATCTACGATCCCCAGTTTAGTGATGAATACAGGATGGCGGCAGTAGAAAATCCAGGACTAACAAGTATTGCAGGAACTATCCTGAATCTTCTCGGCTTCGAGAATATACAGGATTACAACACTTCCCTTATCGAAATAATCTAAATTGTAAATTACAATCACAAACTCAGGCAGGAGCTCAAATTTATTATGAGCTTCTGCGCTGGGTAAAGATAAATTGATTTTATTCAATAATTTAACTGTTTTTTGTAATACGGAATTGATATGATTTTCAAGTTTATTCATCGGAATGTAATCGTAGATTATATTTTTATCATCATCGGCGCCGCAATAATGGGGCTTGGAATTGGAGTTTTTCTTGTTGATGCAAAAGTTGTTCCCGGCGGCGTTTCTGGGCTCTCCATGGCTGTACATTACCTTACTGACGGCAAACTGTCCGTAGGCTTAATGGTCTGGATATTTAATGTGCCGCTTTATTTATGGGGCTTAAAAGAATTAGGTAAAACTTTCGGAGTACGAACTTTTTTCGGGTTTACGTTTAACTCATTTTTTATTGACTTTTTCAGGGGAGATATACCTGGATTCAGTTTCGTGAGGTTGCAGGATTCACAAACCATACGCGATCTGATGCAGCATGATTTCCTTTTCCTCGTTATTATTGGCGCTGCGCTTCTGGGAGTCGGATTGGGTATTGTTTTCAAATTCAACGCCACAACTGCGGGCTCAGATATTGTAGCCGCGATAATGCAGAAACGTTTTGGAATTAAACCCGGGCAGGCAATTATGTCAATTGATTTTTTTGTAATTGCGCTTGCCGGACTGATAATTGATTTAAAGAACCTATCACCTGATCGTCCTGCCCTCTCACTTACGTTATATGCCCTCTTATTACTCCTTGTTTCTTCCCGTCTCGTCGATGTTATTATCGACGGCTTTGACTATGCCAGAAGCGTTATGATCATTTCTGAAAAACACAGCGCTATTTCCACAGCGATCATGAACGAACTTTCCCGCGGAGCAACCGCAATTAAATCCCGTGGACTTTATAAAAATATCGAGAGAGAGGTTATCGTAACTGTTGTGACTCTTAAAGAACTTAGTCGGGTTATTTCTATTATTAATGAGATCGATCCCGATGCTTTTGTCATTATTAACAACGTTCATGAAGTACTGGGGGAAGGTTTCCGACGGCGTATCTGATTTTATGATTTTATCCTGCCATGATTCCCCTATCTTGACTAATATGTTTTATTTGTTAATTTTGCACATTAATAATGATTTTAATATGATTTAATAAGATGACGGCATTAATCTTTGAATATTGTTTGCCGATCAATTTTTTAATAATCAATGACGGTATTTGCCTATGATAAAAGAATTTGAATCTTCAAGAATTCCTCCCGATTACGAAATTGATGAGGAGCATGAGTACCTTACCTATTGTGAAAGTTGCCGTAAGGATATTCTCGTCCCCAAAGAGTATCCGGCAGGAAAATATTATTGTTCCGGCTGCCGGGCAAAATTCCTTTCTGAAAAAAAGGAAGAATTTGAAAAGCATTTTGTATCAGAAAAATTAATACAGTCGCGTTTCTCCAGTTCCATAAAAAAGAGTTCCAAAGCTTTTTCAACCTCTATTACTTTTTTTCTTTTTGCATTTGCCTTCTTAATCTTTGCTGTTGGAGTCGAACTGAGCAAAGAAAATTCTTTTCGTAAGGTTGCCTGGGGTGCAATGGCTCTCAGCATTCTGATTGCTATTTTTTATTCACTCAGAGGATTCCTCCTTAAACGCTCCGAACGCAAAAAAGCCTCTAAACCAAAATCCTGATATTCAATATCCCTTTGCTTTTGATGGATAATTTTGTGATATTTACTGTACAAATGTACAGTAAATATCCGATATGGAACATACAAACGAAAATTCATTTGACCTGAGCACATACAGACTTCCCGAAGGCAGAAGGCACGTAACACCTGTTATTTACAATCCTGTGCCGGGTAAAGAGAGCGGACTAAACTTCGATATATATGACTACAATACCCTCTTTAATGATCCGGAAACGAAAAAGATAATCAGGAAAGGTGATACGATAGGATGTTTCTATATTGAATCACCTGGTATGCGTTCACTTCTCCGGAGATTGAGCTGTGATACTTTTGAAATGCTTACTGCTGCCAGCTCGGTAATCCGTCCCGGAGTTGCCGAAAGCGGTATGATGCAGGAATTTATTGCCCGGCACCACGACCCTTCAAAGCGTAAATATCTTATACCGGAAATGGAAAAATATCTGGGCGAGACCTACGGAGTAATGATATACCAGGAAGATGTAATCAAAGTTGCACATCATATAGCGGGGCTTTCCCTGGAGGAATCTGATCTGCTGCGCAGAGCAATGAGCGGAAAAATGCGTTCTCATGATGCAATGCAAAGACTTGAAAATAAATTTTTCACCTCCTGTGCCTCCCGCGGATACAATAACACAGTATCCACTGAACTGTGGAGACAAATAGAGTCCTTTGCCGGATACGCATTTTGTAAGGCGCACAGCGCTTCATTCGCCCTTCTCTCTTTCCAAGTGGCATACCTGAAAGTACATTATCCCGCAGAATTTATGGCAAGTGTACTCAGTAATAGCGGCGGCTATTATTCCGCAGCCGTTTATATACAGGAAACCCGCCGTATGGGCATTACCGTGTTGCTTCCGGATATTAACCAAAGCGATTACGAATACACCGGCAAACAAAAGTCTCTGCGCATTGGGTTTATGGCAATCAAAAACTTCCCCCGGAATACTGCTTTCCGCATAATCGAAGAGCGGAACAAAAACGGGAAATTTTCTTCCCTTGCTTCATTTATCGCCAGAGTGAATACGGGTCCGGAAGAAACTGCTCTGCTGATAAAATGCGGTGTTATGGATTGTTTCGGGAAGACACGCCCCACTCTTATGCGCTGGTTCGATATTTATATACGATACCGGAAACAGATGGCATCAGGAATGAACGGGCTTTTCGCCTCTGAGTTCAGTGATCTCGAAAAAAATGTTGAAACAAAAGATCAGTATTCTATTTCGGAAATATGCGCTATTGAGTATGAGACATTTGATTATATGGTAACCCGCCACCCCCTTGAATTTTTCAGCGGAGTTATTAACCGGGAATCAATAATTAAAGCGAAAGATATGTACCGATACAACAAAAAAGAAATCAAGATGGTTGGCTGGTTTATGACATCAAAACGGATTAAAACTAAAAAGGGAGATATTATGAAATTCCTTTCCCTGGAAGATTTGACCGGGACTTTTGAAGCAGTGCTTTTCCCTGAGACCTATTCAGAATATGCCGAACAGACTTTATCAATGGGACCTTATCTGCTGAAAGGCACTGTTGATGCAGAGGCGGGAAATAACCTCATTGTGAATAAACTTGCGGTGCTTTCAGCGCAGGACGTAAAAGCAACTGCACGCAAAGATAGTTCTGAGAATAACTACTACGGTGATGTTGAAAAAGTTAACCCTGAAGAGTTTTCAATATTAAGCGGTCTCGATCAGGAAAAACTACGTCAGGCGTATTTATAAATTCGAGTTTGAGGCTGGTTTACCCGCTTTTGCTATCTTTATTGCCTGTGTAGAATCGAGCATTGTCATCATACTATCACGAAGAGCATAATAAGGCTGCAGATATTTTTTATCAATAGGTCTGGTCGGAGGAAATTCCATTTTTAAGTAATTGATGGGAGATCCATTTTTCCAGAAACGAAAATCCAGATGAGGACCGGTTGATAACCCCGTACTTCCAACGTACCCGACAACCTGACCTTGCTTAACTCTTGCACCAACAGAGATGCCCTTACCGAATCGGGAGAGGTGCATATAGCCGCTTTGAAATGTCCTGTTATGCTTGATCTTGATATAATTTCCTTCACCCTTTTTGTAGCCCTTAAAAATCACGGTGCCGTCGCCGACAGCAGAAACAGGTGTACCAGTAGGTGCAGCATAATCAATGCCGTGATGAGCCCGGTAACGTCTGAGAACGGGATGGAAACGATTGTTTGAGAAACGGGAACTTATACGAGAAAATTTGAGTGGTGCTTTTAAAAAGGCTTTCTGGAGGCTGTTCCCAAGTTCATCAAAAAATCCGGCTTCGTCCCCTTTGGTAAAATTAAAAGCAAAAAATGGCGATTTTCTATGGAGAAAGAATGCTGCCTTAACTTTTTCAATACCTATAGGTTTACCTTCAAGGAATTTCTGGTCAAAAACAACCTTAAAACTATCTCCGGGCTGGATAGCCCAGAAATCTATCTGCCAAGCATAAATATCAGCTAATTTGAGTGCGATATTGATATCTTCATTAATATCCTGAAAAGTCTGGTAGAGGGAACTCCTGATAGCTCCCGATACAATACGTTCTTCTATGAAGGTTTCCTTCTGGGCATTGTACACAATAAGAGAATCCTTAAAATCAAAAACAACATAGTTTTCAAGGTCTTTCTCATAAATAAAATAGAGAAGTTTGTTTGTCGAATCAGATGCATTATAGGTTATATATTTTTTACCAGGTTTTATTTCACGAACATTAAAAGTACTTCTTGAAAAATTTGCAATATTTATGATTTCAGCCGCTGAAAACTTGTGGGGAAAAAGAATGTCGCTAAGAGTCTGTCCGCTTTTAACATAATTGACATTTTCGAGTAATGAGTCAGCATATATTCCATAAATATTTTTCGTAGGAACTGGTGGGGTTTTGTCATTTTCTTCACCTGTGCAGGCAAAAAGGACAAAAAACGCCCCGATCATTAGCAAAATGTTAAGTATTCTCATGAGGTATTTAATTTTTACGAAGTAATGGATAAATTTGGCGTAGAATATAAAAATTATATCTTTAATACTCAACATTTTCAAATTTACAGGCTAAGGTTTGTCAGAGGAAATAGCTGAAATACGGCATAAAATAAGTGATAAACTGGAAAATCTTCCGGCAGAACCGGGCATATATCAATTCTTTAATGAGAATGGGAAAGTTATATATATCGGTAAGGCAAAAAACCTTCGGAATCGTGTAAGATCATATTTTCATACAGGAATCAATTCACCCAAAACACTTGCCATGGTTTCGAAAGTTGCTGATCTGCAAATGATTATAACCGATACGGAAGTGGAGGCTCTTGTACTTGAAAATAATCTGATCAAGGATCTGAAACCAAGATATAATATCAATCTGAAGGATGATAAAACTTTTCCATATATAAGAGTGACGAATGAACCATTCCCTCAAATATTTACTACTCGAACTCTGGTAAGGGACGGCTCTAAGTATTTCGGACCTTATACTGACGTAAAAAGCATGAAAGCCTCTTTAAAAATGCTGAATAAAATCTTCAAAATAAGAAGCTGCAAATACCTGATTAATGATGAAACAATAGAAAAGAGGAAAATCAAGGTATGTCTGGACTATCACATAAAAAAATGCGGAGGTCCCTGCGAAGGTCTCGTCAATAAAACAGAATACTCAGAGATGGTGGGCGAGGTTGTAAAAGTATTACGAGGCAAAACCGACGACCTTATCAGGGATTTGACACTTAAAATGAACACAGAATCTGCAGATTTGAAGTTCGAGAACGCAGCTGAATTGAGGGATAAAATTGATCAGTTAAGAGTATATAATTCCAAACAGAAAATCGTTTCGGAAAACCGGGACGATCGCGATGTGATTTCATTTGCTGCCGAAGGCAAAGATGTTGCTTCAACAATTCTGAATATCAGAAACGGCAGACTTACAGGCAAAAAACAATTCAGATTAGGAATTGAAACCGGAGAATTTGGTTCGGATATACTCGCTGCAATAATAAGATTCTACTATGGTGAATTTGTTGAAATTCCCAAAGAAATACTTTGTGAAGAAGTACCCGCTGATAAAGATATTCTTTTGGATTGGCTTAGGATTAAAGGCGGGCACAAAATTGACTTTGTAATTCCTAAAAAGAAAAGTGAGGCGCGCAGCCTGCTTGAGATGTGCAGCCAAAATGCAAATCTTCTGTTAAAAGAGATCCAGTTGCAGCGTATGAAAAAGGAGGGCAATGTTCCTCATGTCCTTGTTTCGCTGAAACGGGATCTCCGGCTAAAAAATATTCCACGCAGAATAGAATGTTTTGATATATCGAACCTTCAGGGTACAGACACCGTGGCAAGTATGGTCGTTTTTGAAGATGCCAAACCAAAGAAAAGTCTCTACCGCAAATTTATTATTCGAACTGTCAAAGGTCCAAATGATTTTGCAAGTATGATGGAAGTTATTACAAGAAGATATACCAGGGTTATAGATGAAAAGATAACGATCCCCGATCTTATTATGGTTGATGGCGGCAAAGGCCAGCTTTCTTCGGCAGTTAAAGTCCTGAATAATTTGGGTATGAAACACTTTGAAATAATCGGTCTGGCAAAAAGACTGGAGGAAGTTTATCTTCCCGGAACAAGCGAGCCCGTAATAATTCCAAGAACCTCGTCAGCATTAAAACTTTTACAGCATCTTAGGGATGAGGCGCATAGATTTGCTATTACCTTCCATAGATCCCGCAGAGATAAAAGGACGTTTACAACCGAGCTTACTTCAATTAAGGGGATTGGCGAGGCAATCGCAACAAGATTGCTCACGTCTTTCTCATCCATCGATGAAATTCGTAAGGCTGCTTTCTCTGATCTCGCGATTCTGATCGGAAATTCTAAGGCAAAATTAATTGTTGAACATTACAGCCGTGAGCTTCAGTCTGATGAGACAGAACCCTAAATCGTTACCTGAGGTAATTTTTTTCCGAAAAATTTCACAATCAGGTAAAGAAGAATAAAAATAATTGCTATTGCGATAAATGGATTTAGCCCATAAGCAGTAAGAATATCTCCGATGGGCATTGTAACTGATGCAACAACAATGGCATAAGGAAGTTGCGTCCGGACATGATCTATATGATTACATTTGGAAGCCATTGAGCTGAGTATTGTCGTGTCTGCAATCGGTGAACAATGATCTCCCCACACAGAACCTGCCAGAACAGAACTAATCACACCATAAATGATGAGCCGGGTATTTTCATGATCATAACCGTTCATCTGACTAAGATGAAAACCCAGGGGAATAACTATCGGCATTACGATCGCCATTGTTCCCCAACTTGTTCCGGTTGAAAAACTAACCGCACCGCAAATAATAAAAATAAGCAAAGGAAGCAGTCGTGGGTTGATTGAATCGGAAAGAATAGAAATAAGGTAATCAGCAGTGTGCATTTCAACCGTAACCGAACTCAGTGCCCAGGCGAGTACAAGAACTATGCAGGCAAACATCATCGACTGCACTCCGGTGCTCCATGCAGTAAGTGATTTTTCAACGCTCATGATCTTTCTGCCTACTGTCAGCAGGATAGCGACAGCTGTGGCAAAAAGACTGGACCACAACAAAGATGCATATGAATCCGAATGTGTAATAATATCCTGGATTCCGTAAGAAGCCGTTCCCAATGCCTCAAGTTTTTCAATTCCTGTATAAATGAGTGCAGCTACCGTTGTGAATAGCAGGGTGAAGATTGGGATCACAGCGAGAAGCCACGAAGATTTCCCCGTTTTTACCTTTTCTGCCACTGCTATATCGATCTCCTCCTCTGTGAGATTCTCAGCAAACACTCTGCCCGTTGTCCGCGCTCTATATTCTGCTTTATACATCGGTCCAAAATCACGTTCTTTTACAGCAATCAAAAAGACAAAAAAGACTGCCGCAATTGGATAAAACCTATATGGTATTGTCGATAGAAAAACATCGTAGGGGTTGTCTCCCCAGCCGATTAGAGCAAGTCCTTCTCCGATAAGACCGAGTTCAAAACCAATCCAGGTGCTTATGATCATAACGCTTGCAATGGGTGCAGCTGTGGAATCAACTATATATGCAAGTTTCTCACGGGATATTTTAAGTTTATCAGTAATCGGCCGCATCATATTTCCGATAAGAAGCGAATTTGCATAATCATCAAAAAAGATAAAAACACCCATAAAATATCCTGATAACATTCCGGAACGTGGTTTTCTGGCAAATCTGGTGATTTTGTCTGCTATCCCTGCAGTACCACCGTTTTTTGAAATAATTCCGACAACACCTCCGATAAAAAGGGTGAACAGAAGTATCATCATATGATCTTTATCGATAACTGAATTAAGAACTATTTCATCACTAAGTCTCAAAAAAGCAATTAAGGGATCATAACCGTTGATAAAAAAAGCGCCTATATATATTCCGGCAATAAGTGAGATGAGCACCTGTCTGAAGAATAAAGCGAGAAGAATTGCGACCAATGGCGGGATAACACTTAAAAAGCCTGGGAGGACGAGGATAGAACTTCGATCAGCTCTTCCCGGTATATCAAAATAGTAGTAGCCGGTGGAACTTAAAGATATTGTCGTATCAATCTCCTGCCCTCGGGTAATCAGATAAAAAGTTTCTTTTTTACCCCCGTCATAATGACTGACAGAGATATAATCAGAATTGATGTTAACGAGATTTAACTTATAAGGGATGCCCTGAAGAAGAACTTTCGGTAGGTCTTCATTTGCCTGATGCACAACGAATCTACCTGCGATTAGAATTGTAAGAACAATCAGTATTAATTTATTCAATTATAAATGATATTCCTTATACAAGTGAACCTGAAATTTTGAATCAAAAATAAAAAAAATTCAGTTATATTAAAATGAAATATTTATGAGTCTTCGATGTTAAAAGCAGTCTTTCTTTTCAGCAATGAAGCTGATGATAAACTAACAAATCATTTCATATCTGAAGTGATACCCCTGTATGTCGAAATTTGCTCATCTGTTAATCACGGGAAAATTTTTGGAGCTGTTCTTCCCGGAGAGAATTACAAATACTATGCAGAAGCAAATTTTCAGTCTGTCGATGATATGAACCGCAGGATGTCAGGTATAACAGGAAAAAAAATCACACGATTACTTATGGGTTATACTTCAGGAGTTGCAGTGTTTTATACGGAGTTAACATGAAACTGCTTCTTGTACGGCACGCTGAAGCTATTGGTGGCTATCCGGATAATCTGCGGCAACTTTCAGAACAGGGTAAGTTTGATCTTAATGAACTAAGTGACAAGTTGAAACCGATATTTAATCGCCCTGATTATATTTTTGCATCTCCATTTCTGAGAGCGAAAATGAGCGCCGAGATACTATCAGCTTCACTGGGGAACATTGAAGTGCTGATTGATAAGAGTCTGAAGCCTTTTGCGGAAGTCTGGGAAGCTACAGAATTAATAAAATCTCTCGCAGCGGATTCTATTATTATGGTTGGGCACATGCCTTTTGTTTCTGAATTATGCTATACACTCTCTGATGTATTAATTCAGTTTAATACAGGACAGGCAATAGGGCTTAATCTGGAATTCGACGGAATAAAATTGAAAGGTAAAATATTTTTTAACAGCGCTGAATAAGAAAGACCTGAAACTTTATTTGCAATTTTCAATCTTTAATGATTTAGCGGTCAGCCCGACAGGAAATAAAAATCGGGCTAACTACCTACACAAACCGAATGCTGACCGTTGCTTCCTTCCGGACCTGGCGGGGTTGGGCTTCGGAATGTTAGGTAGCGCCCGAAAATTTGAATACAAAATATATAAAATTAGATTGACTTTTTATCGTTTCTTAGTAAAATTTGTTTTATTGTATTTAATACGGTTGACACCTGAATACCTCTTTCCCCTTTGAAAAAACAATCTTTCGGATCACCGGGGCATTCATTTTTACAAAAATCGCCAGAAGGGAAAATATGTTCGGAATCATTGCCCATTGCCCCCCAGAGTGATGGTTTGCAAGCTGGCAGGGGACAGAAAAGAGCAACAGTGGGAATTTTTAGTGCAGCACAGATATGCATCGGTCCGGTGCTGGCAGACACAAGACAATCAAGAGCTGCAAAATTCAGTATGGAATCCCTTAATCCCTTGTCCTGATCAATGAAATACTTATCCTCAAAACCATTGACCGAACCCGGCAAATCTGTTATATACGCCGAAATTTCGGGATTATTATTCAAATTGTTAAGCAATATGCGGTAAATTTCCGGCTGCCAGTTTGGTGCTGATTTACCGCTCGAGACCTGCAAACCCACGACATATTTTTTTTGTGACTTGAATTTTTGCTTTCTGGATATAACACTAATATTCTCGTCCTCGGACAGGTAAATTTCAGGCGAAATATTAGCAACATCAAAATTAAGTTTTCTTATAAGATCGAGACAATAATCGGCTTCGTGCCTCTCCTGAATATATTTTCTTCTATGAACAGATTTCGTATTAGTTAAAAGTTGATAGATTTTTACACCTGAACTGATCCTGAGTTTGATTCCTGAAAACCACATTAGATAATTGAGTCTTTCATCAGGCAGAGGCATAAGGGAAATATCGAATTCCTCAGCTCTTATTTGCTTAATTTTTTTAATAAATCCTGAAAAAGCTGTGATATTAACATCGTCCAGGATTATAATATTATCAACGAATGGATTATTGAGATAAATATCGGCTGCATACCGGCGAACCAGAACAGAAATCCGGCAACCCGGCAGATTCCTCTTTAGTTCTCTCGGTATCGGTGTAGTTAAAACATTATCTCCGATCCTGTCCTGACGGCAAATGAGAATATTCGGATTCGAATTTTTTATCATCAGGAGAATAATACTTTTTTCACTTTCAAGTACTCAGTTTCCCAGTTAAGCACTTTTGATGCTTCAGCTGCCTTTTTCCTGTAATAATCATTCCGACCATTCCTTTCGATAAATTGCATTATCTCTGAAATCGCCTGCTGCTTGTTTTCGAGATTCACAGCAATACCTGTTTCATATTCCTCAATTATTCTCTTCATCTGCGGCAGATCACAGGAAATAACAGGAATCTCTGCCATTATATATTCAAATAATTTATTTGGCAGGGCATGATAATAACTAACGCTTATATTTTCAATCAATGCACATCCGAAATCAGCACCCGCCGTGTATTCATACAATTCTTCCTGCGATTTCATACCCAGAAAAAATACCCGGTCATCAATTTTAAGCTCCTGGGCTTCCATTTCAAATTTTTGTCTGAAGGGACCATCTCCGACCAGCACAAAAACAAGTTTTTCGCTAAGTAACATTAAATCATAGATAAGCGAAATTCCCCTGCCCTCCAGTATCATTCCCTGGTAAAGCAGGATAATTGAATCTGCACTGACTCCAAGTTCTTTTTTAAGGTCGATAATATTGCGCGGTTTCCTGTAAGAGGGAATATTTCGGATAACAATAGTGTTTTCTGTCCCATAGTGATGTTTAAGAAACTCAGAATCCATTTCACCTGTAGTCAGGACAAAATCGTTTTTGTTTATATAAAACCTCTCAAGAAAAGCAAAAAATGCCTGTATTTTGCTCTTGTTCCTTAAACCGCCAAGGAAAGCAAACAATTCACGTGAATTATAATATAACTTTTTGCCTCGAAAGCGTGCGACCAAGTGACATAATGGCAGGGAATAGATTTCTTCAGCAAGGTAGATATCTGTTTTGCTTTTTATCAGCTCCTTAAAAAGAAGGAATAGAAATTTCGGATAAAACCTCAGCGGGCTTTTTTTATTGAGTTTGTATACAGGAAACTTATCCCGGGGAATATGATCACCGGAGAACCAGTCAAAGGAAATTATATTTACTATCCAGCCGTCTGAAGTAAGTGATCTATGAAGACTGACGATGCGTGAATCTAAATTTGCATTACCCAAAAAGGCTATTGTAATGCTTTTTCCTGTTGTCTTCGTCATCTAAGCTTACTGTAAAAGGTGTTTCGCAAGATTGTTTTTGCGTCAAATTTCTCTTTGAATTCAATAAGACTTTTACTTGGGGTCATCGGATCAATTGCCGATGTATCCTGAGAAACTCCGATATCCACATAGCTGTAACCCTGTCCGGTAGAATAATTGGTAACATCATACATTACTCTCTGAATAGGTTTTAGATGTGCATACTCGTATCTCAACATATTATAGAAACAAATGCCAACCTTTTTATTTGCATAGAACATAAGCGAACCGGCGATCGGCTTATCCTGGTAATAAACCATAAATAATTTGATCTCGTCAGGGAATAAATCTTTCAGTCTAAGCAGATCATCGTATGAATGTGTAGGTTTTACATTGTGCTTTGCTTTATTCTCAATCAGTATCGGATAAAATTCATCGTATCGTTCATTTAATTCAACACGGATATCTTTATTTTTAAGGCTCATTCTGATGTTTCTGCGTATCGTCGGAGAAAACCTGCTTATCAGATCCCGTTCAGGATCAAGTTTAATAGCGCTTGATATATAGTGTACCCTGTAACTGAATTTACCCCAGAGAAGTGCAAATTCCAGGTCCTGATTCGGATATTCTTCATAAATAAGTGGAGCAGGGGTAAGAAGGAGTTCATCAATATTATTATTCAAAGCATATTCTTTCAGGCTTTCGACAAATTCTTCAGCATCTGCATATTTCAGATCACCAGTTACAATCGATCCATACGAAGCTCCTACAGGCGATTCAAACATTCTGCCGTATATTGCTCCGGGCAAAACGCCTGCAATATTTCCATTTTTAAGGAATACTAAATGATTAAAATTAAATTTACCAGGTAAATGATAATCAAAAAATCTTTGCATCTGGAAAATGGTGCCATTATTGGAATGCAACACAAACTCATCCCATTTGTCCCGCCATTCTTCTGTATATTTTATTATTTCCATACTTTAATTACATTAAAATTAATTTGTAAAATTAAGGAAAATAATGGATTCGGTCATGCCTTTCGAATATAAGATAAGAGGAATCGCTGTAATATTTATGGCTGTCTTAATTTTATTTGACAGAGACAAGATTATATCCGACCTGCTATGCTATTTACCCAACCCTAAATAAACCAGATCAATTATCCATGTTTGATTTTAATGTAAATATGCCTGATGTGCGATTTTTCAACTTCTCTTTCATCTACATCGAAGTATTTTCCAAGTGACTTAACTAATGGAGTTAGTTTCGTGAATCCGTAATTTCTGGGATCGAAATCCGGTTTCTTTTTGTTGATTAACGCTCCGACAGCAGAAAGCGCTGCCCAACCGTCCTCTTCAGCCATATCCTCGGTTGAGGACCTTAACAATTGAATAAATCCTTTATCTATTAATTCAATCCCGCTCTTTTTCGTCTTTTGCCCTGATGAAGATTCTTTAACTCCCTTTTTGATTTTGTCGGAATCTCCTAATATTTCGATATAAACAAACTTATCACACGCAACAATAAATGGCTGCGGAGTTTTTTTCTCCCCGATTCCAATTACCAGCATACCGGACTCTCTTATTCTCGTTGCCAGCCTTGTAAAGTCGCTATCGCTTGAGACAAGACAGAATCCGTCAACTTTTTCGCTGTGCAGAATATCCATTGCGTCTATAATCATGGCAGAATCGGTGGCATTTTTACCTGTTGTATAGCTATACTGCTGGATCGGTGTTATTGCATGTTCAAGTAAAGCAGGTTTCCAACCGGAAACTGTACTTTTAGTCCAGTCGCCGTATATTCGTTTAATTGTCGGTATTCCGAATTTAGCAATTTCATCAAGCATTCCTTTAATATTTGAGTATGGAATGTTATCTGCATCAACAAGAACTGCTAATTTTAAATCGTTTTTTTCCGGCATGGTTAATCCCCTTATATTTTTAAGAATTCCCGTGAATTCAAAATATATCTATCGAGAACATTTCAAACTCATAACCTGCTGTTTGCTGGAATAATCATCCCTGCTATTAGTAAAATATAACCTAATGCAAAAATAGTGAGGCTGTTTGTTCCCGCACCACCAATAATCATAAAAAGGAATCCTGAATTGATCAGGACAATCATTTTACCGGAGGAATACTCAATGATTAACCTGCCCTTAAGAATTATGACCGCTGCAATTAAAAGTGTGACCGAGAAAATTAATTGTGCAATCCCCTGCAGATAAAGCTGGTCAGCGAAAATCTTTGCCATCCCCAGAACAAGAAATAAAATCCCTGTAAAGAAAAACAGAATTATCCAAATCTTTCTGAAATCCGGCTTTTTGCTCATTTTTATACAGATATTAATTAATAATAACACATTTATTGCAACATATATATATACTGATTTTTTGCTCCCGGAAAAAATATCTGGTAATTTTGTCGCGAATACCAAGGAACTCCAATAATCTCCGGTTAATTGAATTATCCCTATCTTTGTATCCAAATAATTATTCAAAAATGTTTACTCAGGTTCCAGGTGCTTAATAAAATTTTTTTCCTCGTCAGTCTTTTATTCGTTATTATCATTTTCCCGGTGCGCAATATTTCACAAACTTCTCTCGACCATAAAATTGCTCAGATGCTGATGGTGGGATTCTCCAATTCATCTGATTATTTCGATACATTAAAATCGGATTTGCAGAATAAAGGATTAGGCGGAGTTATTGTTTTTGGCAGAAATATTGAGAGCCGTGAGGCTATTCCAATTCTTATTAATTCGCTGAAGGAATTATCTGAAATACCTCTTTTTGTCTCGATAGATCAGGAGGGCGGTAGAGTCGCCAGATTTAATGGTAATAATGGTTACTCTTCTACATATAATGCCTATACACTTGGAACTATATTCAACAATGAAGATTCAACTCGCAGCCAGGCCTCAATGATGGCAGATTGGCTCGCTGAAGCCGGGGTCAATATAAACCTTGCACCTGTGGCTGATGTCAATGTTGACAGTCTGAGCCCTGCAATTGGAAAACTTAAAAGATCATTCTCTAAGGATCCTGTAAAAGTCTATCAGCATACCTCGTGGTTTATTGACGAATTTCATAAACAAAATATTATGACTTCGCTCAAACATTTTCCAGGTCATGGGAGCGCTCAGCAGGACTCTCATAATGGTTTTACCGATATTACGCTCACCTGGGCTGATTCCGAATTGGTGCCATATAATTATCTGATAGCCGATAATTATGCTGATTTTGTGATGACCGGGCACTTATACAACGCAAATCTCGACAGTCTTTATCCCGCTTCATTATCGTATCAGGTTACCACAGAATTATTACGTAATCAGATGGGTTTTCAGGGGCTGGTTATTACCGATGAATTATTCATGCAGGCTATTTCTGCTAATTATGGATTCGAAGAATCTTTGGTTCTTGCGATAAATGCTGGAGTGGATATACTTTTATTCAGCACCAATGAATATGAGGGTAAATCTTTGGTCTCTTATGCTGTTCAGACAATTAAGGATAAGATTGATCAGGGAGTTATACAGATCAGCCGCATCGAGGAATCCTACCAACGGATACTCGATTTGAAAAACAAGTATATTCCTACCGGATTAAAAGAAAACATTTCTCCCACCCCATCGGAATATGCTCTGTGCGCCTATCCTAATCCATTCAATCCTTCCACAAAAATTGATTTCAGAGGGAAAGCGGGCGAAAGAGTTAAAATAGAAATTTTTAATATGATCGGTCAGCAGATAGAAGTACTTTATGAAGGCATTTCAACCGGCAGCACTCAGGTTTTTCAACTTAATATGTCTGGATTATCGTCCGGAGTTTATTTTGTAAGAGCAGCGGGGCAGAATAATGCTGAAAATTTGAAACTATTACTTCTTAAATAAATCCGGGTTAACTATATATATTTCAAACTCACCGATCTGGGCTAAAATGGGTGACTCTGTAATTCTGCCTGGGAAAAGAGGATTTATACTAAAGCCCTGACGGCGAAGTTCTCTGATTTTTGGCAGGCTTTTTATAAAATAGATTTTTTTATCCGCAAAATCCATACCCCGAAGATTCTCAAAGGAATTATTATCATCTAATACTTCGTTCTGAGTCAAAAACACAATTTTCAATTTCTCGGCCCTATTAAAAAGTTGAATGCCATATGCGGTATGATGGTCAGTAATTACAATTCCCTCTAATTTTTCCAGATATTTCTTAAACTCCGCCTTATTTCCGACATCAAAATAATTGTTATATGACTGTGCTATGAATAGCGAAACAATAAAAACTAGTATAAGAATAGGATAAACAAATATATTTTTTTGTTCAGCTAAAAAACTTGCTAAAATAATTATTGCAGGCACAAATAACACATATGAATACCATGAAAACCTGAGATCCAACGGATTATAACTTTGAAGCCCGGTGGGCAGGGCAGCGAGGCTAAGCAGCAGGATAATATAATAGAAGTGGACGGATTTTGCTTTTCGCCAATAAATCATCAACAGAGCGATAATCAGAGATATCAGGGGTATAAACAGGAAAAACCTGCGCAAAAGGATATACTTTAAATTGAGTGATATCTGATATAAAACCTGGATGACAGGAGAAGATTTTTGTATTTCTTCCGGAATTGTAAACGGGAAAAAATTGTACCAGGCAAATTCATAATTGGCAGCCAAAACAGTAAACCGGTGGAAAAAGTTACCCTTGATGAAAAGATAAAATAATCCCTCTGTTAAAACTCCCCCAAGAAGCACGATTAAAGAAATTACTATATAGCGGTAAGAGTTATTTTTTTTGTGCCAGAGAAAAACCGTAATAATAATTAAAGCTGGAAGGATAAAGAATACGACTGACTTAAAAAGAAGCGCGATAAAAAAAGCGAGCCCTGAAAAAAAAGCGTAATAATCCGATCCATTTGTAACGGCAAGAAGCAATAGGAGAAGTCCTAAACCGATAAAAAATGCTGACTGCAGATCAACAAAATTTATTGTGGCAAATATGACGTCAATCGGGAAAATGGCTAAAATAAATGCAGCTATAATTGCCGGGAATTTTTTTTTCGAAAGTATCAATGTAATTTGATATATAACAAAGAGACTAAGCAGTGAAAAAAGGAAGGGAAAAATAATTGTAGATACTTCAGATTTCCCGAAAATACTTATCGCAGCAGAAGTGAAAAAATACTGGCCAATACGGAGCGGGATAACAGGGTAGCCAAAAAAAATGCCGCTTTCGCTGAGTGCATATCCAGCGTAATATGCATCATCTGAAAAGACCATTCCTGAATAGAAATAAAGCCTCAGAACGAATGCCAGAGAAAAAATAAATATCAGATTTGAGTCAAAGTTTGTTTTTCTGAGAACATTTTTAACAATTCTTATCAGTCCGGTTTCTGATCCATAAGACAGATGGTCTCTTTTCACAAAAGGGCTAACCCTCCATATTCAGAATTCTTAGCTATTGCAGCTTAGTTAAATGTATATCTCAGGCTGATAATATGCCCGGTTCCTAATCCTTCTGAATATGGCGAATATGCATAATCAAAATTGATATCCGAATAAAAGAAGCCGACTCCCGCAGAAAAATTGCGTGTATCAAGACCTGGCTGCAATCCAGCCCTGACAGCTATCAATGACTTGTAAACAGCTTCTAAAGCGAATGCCGGGCTGTTAACAGCGGATTCAAAATAGTAATGATATCCGCCGAGAAAAAGAAATGAAAGATCATAATCATGAAGAGCATAATTCCAGGATGCCCCAAGTCTCAGATCAGCAGGTAATTTAGTCGACTCATTCCTCAATTCGTCCATACTGCCGATGTTGCGCAAAGATAGTCCGATCAGTAATTTATCATCCAGCATCGGTTTTGAAAGCCCAAAATCAAAAGCATATCCCTGGGAATTATCAGTGTATAATCCCTCATAAATATATTTAACATTTACACCTGCCGAAATCCCTTCAAAAGCCATGAATGCAGAAGATAAAGAAAGATAAAAATAATGAGCATTAAATGTTGAGAGGGCATCCCCCGGCAAATTGCGTATCTCAATATTAGGAATAGTCGTATTATTAGCGTATAATGCTAAGGGTATTCCCCAGACAGGCATTGAAGCGCCCACAGCCTGGCTCGTGATATCCTGCAGCAATTGATTATGAGAGACAGTGATCTGCTCCTTCTTCAGTCCGGTCAGAAGTGCAGGATTATAATTAAATGATGAAACATCATTGGAAAGTACAACACCCAGATCAGCCAGAGCTGCATTTCTAGCCCCCGACGGGTGTTTCAAAAAGGCAAGACCTGTTTTGCCAGCTTCCTGTGAAAGAAGCACTGTAGATAATAAAAAAAGGGAAACGATAATTTTTTTCATGCTATTAAAAATCCTTCACCAGTCCTGTAGCAGTATTGTACCAGAATATTTTTGAATTAGTGCCATTGTAATAATGTGCAAGCCAGTCAACAGAATCATTGATAGAATTTATATCAATTGCTTTTGAAGGAAAGAGAAACAGATCAACCTGAGTTCCGCTGTTTGAATTTCTGAAAGCTGATCCGCCATTACTTTCGAAACGAGGCATTACACCGTCACTATCTAGAAAGTTAACGCTCAAATTAATTTTTACTTTTGTCAGAAGTCCGAACACACTTTCCAGTTTACCTTTTGCGTTTGCGTCCTTAACCAGATCGGTTACTGTGGAGAGGCTCAACGGACTTTTAATTATCCCCCCTGCTACAGTCGGGATATAAATCTCGGTAGATTGTTTGGATTCGGAGCCGACAATATAGAAAAAACCTTTTACTGAAGAAAAATCCGTAAGATCCATGACGCCATCGGAACCAATATTCCTGCAAACAACGGAGGAAAGCTGCGCATCAGATGCAAAATCTTTACGCGCTTCAGTAAGCACGGCATCAATCCTGTCTTTCACGGTAATTTCTGTGCCGAGGATTGCGTTAATTATTTCATCATCACACGAAGTGAGAGCAACTAAAACTACGATAACAAATATTAATTTTTTCATATCAGAAAATAATGTTTACTCCAATAATATGTGGATTATACAGAGAATAAGGTTCAACAAGGAAAGCATAGTCTATTCCTGCCTTAATATCTCCAAGTGAATATGTGTAAGAAAACCCTGCCGAAAATCTTGGAGGGTCATCTGAATTTCTAAAATTATAACGGTCAAATCCTGCACGCAGACCAAGATCGCTGATAAGACGAAATTCAGCGCCCAGCCTGAGAAAAGTAGTTCCCGCATTGCTTGCCTCTACTTCAGCGCCCAGCAATAGATCGGGGTTATCCAATTTATAAGCGGCAGATATTTTTTTCATAAGCGGAAATTTTTCTATTGTGTTAGATCCTTCCTGCCCGTAAAGTTCCGCGGTATCCCATGTATATTTGCTGTTAAGATCGGAGATTACGAACCCGATTCTCAGATTGTTAGTCGCAGAATAAAGCACGCCCACATCAAATCCCAGCCCCGTTGAAGTTATACTCTCATAAAGTTTGTAATAATAGAATTTTACTGAAACGCCTAAGGCGACTTTTCTTGAAAATCGGTTAGAAAGCCCGATAAAAAACTGATTCTCGGAAGTCTGAAGTTCGCCTGAGCTGATTCCCTGGTTGTCGCGTCCGTCAATATTCGAAACTCCGGAATTAATGATGCCGAGACTCAATCCCGCAGCTCTTCTCCAGGATTTTGAAGAATCCTCTCCCGGAGGACCAAATTCAAAGCGTCTGCTGAAATTTATAAAATTAAGACTCCGGTCTAAGGAGAGAATCGAATATGAAGCCTGGAATGAATTATTCTCCTGAAAAACACCGAGCGCCGGATTATAATAGGAAGTGAGAGTGCCTTCCGTAACGGCTCCCATTGCATTGCCCATTGCAATTCCTCTTGCTCCGAAACCCATCCTGCTGAAGGAGCCTGGCAGACTGTTAAGAGGTGTAAACTGCGGCTGGGCGATCAATACCTGTGAAATAATTATAACTAAGAAAAATGATTTTTTCAAAACTTCTCCGCAATCAAAATTTATCTTACAACAAGGATTTTGCCATAGAATGTATCTGAACTACCAGCATCAATCCTGTAAAAATATACGCCATTTGGAACGATTTTTCCCTGCTCATCCCTGCCGTCCCAGAATTCAAAATGATCCTGATTTCCATCTCTTGGAGCATTTTGTAGTAAAGTCCGAACGAGGTTCATTCCAAAATCAAATAACCGGATAGTTACATCGGACTGTGTACCGAGCCTGAATTTAATCCTGGTGTATCCAAGGTTTGGTGAAAATGGATTGGGAAATGCATAAGTTTCGCTCACAGACGGTAATGGTTCTGAAGCAAGTAATATCTTCCATTCGCCGTTCCACATTCCCCCGCTTTCCTGAAGTCTGACTAGTCCTTCTCCGCCGGAACCCAGCCAGAAATAATCAAGATTTCCTGAATTATTATGACCGGCAGAATAATAAACCGGATCAATTATAGTGAGTGAATTTGAAAAATCCCGCACTTCTATTGGAGAAAACCAGCTTGAACCAAGATTTGAAGAACGGAAAACACCTCTGTCAGTCGGTATTATTACGTCAGTATAGGTGTAAGTCTGATCCGAAAAATTTCTGAATGCAAAATTGTGTGCTTTTTCATCTTCGAGGAAAATTCTCCAGGTCTCGCCTCTGTCAAAAGAAGCGCTGACTGCATTAAATTCTGTCTGACCTTCTGCCCGCCAAGTTGCAGCCCAGACTGAATTCGAGCCGCTATTATAGCCGATTGCAGTTACGAAATTTCCGCTGACGGGTTCATCCGAATTGAGCCTGTTGAATTTTTTCCAGCTTATATTTCCCGTAATACTATTAATAGTTCCCCTGTTTATCCCGCCTGCAGTTCCAACGTAGATTGTTGTATCGCCGGCGCCTGCCACAGAAAACACTCTGTGATTCAGATTGTTCTCATTACCAAATCTGCCGCTGACCGGCTGTAATGAAAATGAATAAGCGCTGTCCGGATTTATTTCATTAAGATAATCAGGTGGAATTACAACCCTTTGCCATGTTTCGCCACGGTCTGTTGTGCGCCTCAAACCACCGGCAAAAGTGCTGATCCAGACTGACCCCGGTGTAAACCCAATATCATAATTAATATTATTGATTGTCGTAGTAATTGGAAGCGCTCTTAAGGTGTTGACTCCATAAATCACTGTAGTATCATTTTCGTTATCGAGCGGCTGTGAAACTTTATGCCAGGTCAGACCATAATTTGTCGAATAGCGCAGACCGCTGCCTTCCGGAAGATTCTGACCATCTCTTTCTACAGAGTGACCGGTTCCCGCCCAGATGACGCCTTCAGAAAAGCCCAATGAAGTTATCGATTCTTCTCCGAAATCAGGGTGACGATAAAAACTTGTCCAGGAATTTCCATTATCTGTTGATTTATTCAGACCTCTTGAAGTACCAATCCAAATTGTGTCTTCAACGAAAATGATATCGAGAATTGAATTCCCGGTCGGAACCGAACGCGAAATTTTGGAAAGATTCTGAATGTCGGTTTTATACTCCTGTGGAAAAAGCTGGGCAAAAGCAAGTTCACCCGTTATAAAAATTAAAATCAAAAATTTTTTCATTAATTAACAGTTACATTAGTTGTGAGTATATTACTGATTTTTTTGCCTTTATCTTTTGCTGCAAATTCAAATTTCCATGGACCTGTCGGCGCAGTCGTACCGAACGAATTTTTAAATGTGTAAATTCCGTCCCCTGCCTGAGTGTCTCCATATACATCGAGATTCCCGGAATCATCCATCGGGAATTCTGATAAGCCCGTTCTTGTGTCAATAACAACTGTACCATCAGGGCGGTAAAGTTTGAAGAAAACAGTTGTTATATCGGAATAACCGTTTGCATCGGCAGCTTTAACTGAGAAAATAAAACTCTCACCCCTGGTAACGCTGGCGGTTATATTCAGATCACTGAGAACAGGAGCCTCATTGCTCGTGCCATTATCATACAGGATTTTGTGGACACCAATTTTTACAACTTCCCCTTTATTTTTCCTGCAGAAAAAAGCAAAGTCATAATAATCCGAAGGATAAAGTACGCTCATTGTAATTCTGCCGGTATAAATATTGTCATCACGTGTAATATCACCATTAGCTGAAGTATTTCCATCATCCCTGAGCTGTTTATAGGAAATTATTTCCTGCTTTCCGTCCGCACTTGAAAGGCTAAGCCAG
>Ga0172375_10000695_pt1 | contig 54181 bp, 48 predicted proteins | sample LakKiv1m_FD_114537 | JGI IMG/M metagenome (GOLD analysis project Ga0172375, IMG submission 114537) | Freshwater microbial communities from Kabuno Bay, South-Kivu, Congo - kab_092012_11.1m | ecosystem: Environmental > Aquatic > Freshwater > Lake | place: Democratic Republic of the Congo...
AACGCGTCACTAATTTGTCCAGCAGTTGCTTCACTGGTATTTTTTTGACCAATCATAAATGTTTATTTCTATTGGGCTGATAATATCCAAACTTCAGCGAAAGCGCAACTTGTACTATATAATTAGTTTCGTGAGAACTTTGACTTTACTTTTTTTGTTGATTTCAAGTGTTGTGATAAGATTTTTGCGATCTTTAGCCTGGTTTCAACAAAAAGAGTATCGTTTAGATAGATTAATGCTATTTTTTCGTTCCAGTGAGGGTTTGGGAGAGCTTTTGAGACTAATACCAAAAAAAAATGATTTTAGTAGAGCGGGATTAAAAAGGCCAAAATTGACGCCACGTGCCATTTTGACGGCTTTTTTAAGTTTATCTTTGTTGATTTTGATTGTCATATTGGTTTGGTCTCGTGGCTGGTGGCTGGTGGTTTTGGTGATCTTGGGTTTTTATATTTTCTTGCCTTTAGCGATTTTTATTGTTACTTTGCCAATAGAATTTGGTAAGTGGTTGATCACTCTTTATTGGCTTAATCAAGCAAGCTGGTTGATTAAAAAAAATAAACCCTTGATTATAGGTATTACCGGATCTTATGGAAAAACTTCTAGCAAGTTATTACTTACTCATGTTTTAGCTAATAAATACTCGGTTTTTACCACACCAAACTCTTTTAATACAAAGTATTCTGTAGCTAGAGAAATTTGCAAAAACTATCATGGTCAGAAATTGGCAGTAATTGAGTATGGTGCCTATACAATGGGAGAAATTGCCACTTTGGCTAAATATTTCCCACCTCAAATAGCAGTGCTTACAGGTTTGACCAGTCAACATCTTGGATTATTTGGTTCTTTAGATAACATTGTTAAAGCCAAAGCAGAACTGACAAAAGCCTTGCCAGCTAGTGGCAAGGCTTTTGTCAATGCTATTGATGCTGGAGCTGACAGAATCTTTGTGGCAGGTAAGAGTTCACATACCGCAAAAGACAGTTTGTTACGAGTTGGCTATGGTTTAAACGAGGATCAAGATATTAATTTTAGTTTAACTGATGATGGACGGTTAAAGATAGATTGCATGGGAAAAACTTGGCAAACCAACTTAGTGGGCCTACAGTATGAAGCTCAAGTCTGGCTTTGTTTAAAAATGGGAGAGGAGTTTGGTTTATCCAGAGAAACCATATTACGTAGCCTAACAGAGTTTCAGCCAGGAAAAAATTTTTTGAGAAGTTATAAGCTAAAAACTGGCACAAGAGTGATTAATGATAGTAATAGTAGCAATCCGACTGGTTTTCAAACAGCGCTTGATTTAATTGGTAAACTTAAAGCAGAACGAAAAATTCTTGTTGTTACTGGTATTGTAGACTTGGGCAAAGCATCAGACGAGATTCATGCTAAATTGGCACAGAAAGCAAGTTCATGTGTAAGTGAGGTTTGGTATCTAGGTCAAACTGGGTTGAGAAAGTTTGAGCAGGTTTTTGGTCAAAGATTGATAAAAGACAAGAAAACAGTTGAATCAAGATTAGAAGAACTGAACAATTTGGACTTATTATTAATTGAAGGACGGATGCCAAGGTGGCTCAAGATATGAAGAAAACTATTTTTAACTCACTTGGCTCAAATTATGATTTTTCTCTAGCCACAAAAGCTCTAAAAAGCCTAGTTTTTTCTGATTTGAGCTCTTCCAAGAAGTTTATTAAAAAAATTGGTAGTTTGTGGCAGGTTGGTTCTATTTGTTTAGCCATGAAGGGTAGAGATGCAATTGAGCTGGGTTTGCGTGGCTTAAACGTTGGTATAGGGGATGTTGTTTTAACCCAAGCCCTTAGCTGTATAGCGGTGGAAGAGGCAATTATTAGGTCAGGGGCTAAACCAGTTTACTATGACTTGGTTAAAAATAAACTCAAACCTAGTGTAGAAACTTTGGAGTTGGCTTATCAAAGATCAATTAATCTTGGTTTCAAGAAAATGCAGATTAAGGCAGTGATTGTTCAGCATACTTTGGGAGTGCCGGCACCAATTTTGGAGATCAGAAATTGGTGCCGGCAACACGATTTATTTTTAATTGAGGACTTGGCACAAGCGGTTGGAGCCAAGGATAAAGCTGGTAATTTATTAGGAAGTAACGCTGATGCCGTGATCTTTTCTTTTGGTAGAGACAAAATTTTGGACGCAATTTCTGGTGGAGCAGTGGTCTTCAAGATTCAATCTAATAAATCTTTATCTTACTTTATTTTTGATCAAACTTTTTCTCTCGGAGTGATCAGAGATATGACTTATCCAATACTCACTTGGTTGATTAGGAAGACTTTTGGTCTTGGCTTTGGCAGGGTTTTGTTAAAAGTTATTCAAAGCTTTGGTATTTGGCAGTCGCCAGTGTTGGCCGATTGCAATCGGCCAACCAAAATGTTGCCTGCCTATGCCGGATTGGTTCTTGAGAGACTAAAAAATTTATCCAAAGAACTTGAGCATCGTCAAAAAATTGCTAAGATTTATCAGAGTAAACTAAAAAAATACTCTTTGCTGACCGATGATGATATTGAAAGTGGCAGTAATCAGCGCTACTCAATTTTAGTTTCCAACCCACGAAAGTTTGTCGACTACATGAAGAAACACTGGGTATTTTTGTCAGATCGTTGGTATCGCTCGCCAGTCGATTCTGGCTCGCTCCACTTGCCTTCAGTTTACCAACCAGGTAGTTGTCCAAACGCTGAGAAAGTGGCCAGCCAAATTGTTAACTTGCCAACACACATGAATATCAGTCAAAATGATGCCTTAAGGATTTGTCAGTTAAGTAAGATATTTTTAGAAAGTCAGTAAATTATGAGTGACGAAAGCTACAGGCCGTACAAGAGAGTAAGATTTAATGAGAGACCATTCAAGTCACTTGAACAGGTATTAGCTGAGTATCCTCTTGCAAACAAAGAAAGAGTGATGCTTTTGATTGATGAGAGTGGTGACTATATAGATATATTCTTGAGTATTATGAGCTTACAACAAGCGGGGCATAACTTGAGAAATTGTCACTTATTTGGTTTTGATGAAGAACAAGTCATAAGAAAAGCCTTTGATGGTAAAGAAACAAATATCACTGGTGAAATTGAAACAGTTGGTGCGCAAATTGATGAGACTTTGCAAACACTTAGTCAATTAGTGCTCATGAACTTGATTAAAAAAGTAATACCAGAACTTAGTACTGAAGATATTCAAGTGGCTTATGTGTATTTATCATATGTATATTCTGTATAAAATATGAATAATTTGTTTTTGATTAAAGTCGCATCCAAGGAGATTTGGGAGGAAACAGTTAAAACTTTTCCAGAAGCCAACTTTTTACAAAGCTGGAATTGGGGAGTATTTCAGGAAAGTTTAGGTAAAAAAGTTTATAGATTGGCTTGGCAGGCTAATGATGGTCAACAAAACGTAATTGCCTTAGCTCAAGTGGTGGTAGAAAAGGCCAAGCGAGGAAGTTACTTAAGCTTGGCTGGTGGACCTTTGCTTGATTGGTCTAATCAAGAGTTGGTCAAAGCAGTTTTTGCTTATTTAAAAACTTTGGCCAAGGAAAATCACTGTTGGTTTGTGCGTTTTAGGCCACAAGCCTCGATTGAAGAAGCTAAAAATTCAATTTCAGCGATTGATTGCCGTCAGGCGCCGATGCACCTGACGGCAGACTTGACTATTCAGCTTGATTTGACTTTACCTGACGAGCAGCTTCTTGCTCAAATGCGTAAAAATCACAGACAGATGATTAGAAAAGCACAAAAGCTTGGGATTACTACTTTGATTAGTACCGACAAGCAAGATATAAAAGCTTTTTTTGAGCATCAGGTCAAGCTGGCTAAACAACATGGTTTTGTTCCATTCGGTCGCGATTTTTTAAGCAAGCAATTTCAAGTTTTTAATGCAGACAATCAAGTAGCTTTGGTTCACGCGATGCTTGATGGGCAGCTTTTGGCTTCGGCTTTTGTTATTTTTTATAATCACGAGGCAGTTTATCACTATGGTATTTCTACTGATTTAAACCAAAAACTGCCCGGTAGCTACGCTTGCCAGTGGGCTGTGATGATGGAGGCCAAGAAACGTGGTTGCACACGTTACAACCTTTGGGGGGTAGCTTCTCTCAATCAACCCCATCATCGTTTTGCTGGCGTGGGTACGTTTAAACGTGGATTTGGCGGGCAGGAAGTGGCCTTCCTGCCCGCCAAAGATATCATGATTGATAGGCGCTACTATCTAACATGGTTTTTTGAGGTTTTACGAAAGAAAATGAGAAGACTTTGAAGTTTCAAAAATTTACTTGCGTTCCACTTGATAACTGGGGAGCTTTTCTAAAAAGATGGCTGCTACATCCTCTGTGATAAATTGTTGAAACTCTTGATAAATAGCCAATCTCTCGCTTGAGCTTTGAGTTTGTCTGCCTTTTTCCAATAAAGTGTCAATTCTGGTATTTTTGTATTTAGAGAAATTACCCAGTTGATCAGAATGCCAAAACTCATATTGGTCTGGATCACTTGGCGAAGTTTGACCTACAAGCAAAAGGTCAAAATCACTAGTGTCAGGAAAGTTATTAATCCGCAGTTGCACCTCAATTTTTAAGTTTTCACAAAGCTCCTTGGTTTTGATCTCTTTGTCACCCAAACATTTATTTTGAGCCAGCATTCCCATTTCCTCCCATTGGGTTTTAAACTCTTCTGCTTGTTTGGTAAAAAGTGTGGTGGTGACTAGATTAAAGCTAATTTTTTCTCTGGGTAATTCTTCCAAAATTCTTTCCAAACTTCTATCTATGTCTTTGTCGTAGCTTTTTACGCCCTCTAAATATGCCCAAGAATCAGAGCTGATTGGACCCAGCGCTCTCTGTTCTTTAATAGGTTTATCTATAGCGTAAGCTAAAGCCTGTCTTAAGTTTTTGGTAAATTTGGGGTTGCTATGATTAAAGAAAATCGCAGAGTATTGATGCGTGTTGATTTTTGCTGTGGTTTTGACATTGCTCCACTGCATAATCGGCCAAATTTGACCCAAGTCCGGCAAAACATCTACCTCTCCCTTTTTAAATCCTTCAATGGCGCTTTTTTCTGTCAAATAAAAGCGGTAGACCAATCTCTGATCTCTTTTGTCTAAAACAATTTCGGCAAGATGTTTTTCGTTGTCTTTATAGTGATAATCAATAATTTGGTATGGTCCCACCCCTATTAAGCTAGGTTTTTTTAAAAAAAACCACTTGGTAAACTGCCCGTCTTTTAAGATTGGTTTTGTGGTTAAGCTTGGAAATGGTGCGTAGGGTGCAGGCAGTTTAAATAGAATATCTCCAGAAGTCACAATAGTTTCTACATCCGGAAATTGATAAGAAATGTCTTCAGCTAATAATTTTTCTCCGTCAGACCATTTAAGATTTTGTTTGATGATAAAGCGATAACTGGTATCAGAGTGCTCCAACGTCCATCTTTCAGCTAGTAGTGGTGATACTGTTCCATCTGGTTCTATCTTGGTTAAGCCTGCTGAAATTTTTTGGGTGATTTCTTCCGGTAGTGTTTGCAGGGTAAATCGTCCAATGATGCCTATGTAACTAACCGGTTTATTTTCCAAGTTTTGTAAAAGCTGTGGCAGAAAGACAGAAAAACCTCCTAGTCCTGCTAGGAGAGTAAAACCAAACAAAAAGCCATATTTTTTAATATAGGCGGTCAGATACCAATAAAATCTGCGCATAGTTTACAACATCAAAGCGACCAATGAGAGTAGGCCAAAACAAAAAACAGCAAATATGGTCAGGTAAAATATTACTTTTTCAACGCCCCTTTTAGTGTGGTATGTTTCTCCACCACCACCCCAAGTGGAACCCAAGCCAGAGCCTTGAGCTTGGAGTAAAACCAGTCCGATAATTACTGCGGCCACAAAAATTTGTAGAATGGTTAGTATGTTTGGCATGTGTTCTCCTATTTTACACTAAAAACGCTTAGCTTAATTTGATCTTGCTCATTTCTTAATGAGCAATTTCTTGCGCTCTGGTTTCTCTTATAACCGTGACCGTTACTGTTCCCGGGTAGGTTAATTTTTCTTTAATCTCATCACGAATTTTTCTACTTAAGATTATCACATCATCGTCTTTAGAAGTTTCTGGTTTTAACAAAACTCTTACTTCTCTTCCGGCTTGAATAGCATAAGCCTGTTTGACTTCTTGATATCCTTGGGCTATCTGTTCCAAATTTTGTAGTCTGGTAACGTACTCATCGTAGTTTTCGTATCTAGCTCCAGGTCTAGCTCCAGAAATAGCATCAGCGATGTAAACAACCATTTGTTCTGGTCCTGAAAAAGACTCATCCTCATGATGCTGGGCAATACAGTCAATCACAGCTTGGGGCATGTTGTAGCGTTTAGCAATTTTCACTCCCAGTTCTACGTGACTACCTTCTGCTTCTTCCGATACCTTTCCGATATCGTGGAGCAAACAACCAAGTTTAACCGTGGTAACATCTACTCCTATTTCACTAGCCAACTTAGCTCCAATCTTTGTTTCCTCTAAAGTATGAGAAATTAAATTCTGCCCATAAGAAAATCTGTATTTGAATCTACCTACCAACTTGACTAAGTCTAGTGGCAAATTATAAATGCCCAGAGCATGACAGAGATTCTTACCAGCTTCAAAAGTAAGTTTTTCAATTTCTGATCTCACTTTCTCTACAGTTTCCTCAATTCTGGTAGGTTGAATTCTGCCGTCTTTAATCAATCTTTCTAAAGATACTCTGGCAACTTCACGTCTAACCGGATCAAAACAAGAAAGTCTGACTTCTGTTGGTGAAACGTCTAAATCCACATCAACACCAGTGGCACGTTCAAAAGAGTTGATGTTTTTTCCTCCTTTACCAATAATTTTCCCTTTGGTTTCTTCATTGGGTAGTTGGACTACAGAAACGGTGTATTCAGATACATGATCTGTAGCACCGTGTAGCATGGAATCAACTAAGATTTCTCTGACTTTTTCCTCGGCTTCTGTTTGTGCCTCCTCATATTTTTGTCTGATAAGTTGAGCCATTTCTTTTTTGAGTGATTTTTCAAGCTCTGTTAGTAATTCTTTCTTGGCTTCATCGCCAGTCATTCCAGCAACATCCTCAAGTTTTTTTAGCGCCTTAAGTTTAATTTCCTCCAATTGCCCTTTTATTTGATTGAGTTTCTCTTGCTTGGCATCTAGTTCGTTCTCTCTTTTATCCAGATGCTCTAAGCGCATATCTATGCGATCAAGTTTTTTTTCTAGAGAATGTTGTTGTTCTTCAATTTGCTTGGTGACTTGACGCACTTGTTCTTCTGCTTGACTCCGTAAGGCCAAAGCCTCGCTTCTAGCCTCAACAATAATCTCGCGCGCTTTTGCTTGCGCTTCTCTGATAGCAGTTTGATCTTGAACAGTGGGAGTTGGGGAGGAAGGTGCTACATTGGTTTTGGGAAGCGGTTTTTGAGTAGAGTGCTGGGGGGTTTTATCTTTAATCGATGGCTTTAGTGGCTGTGGGGTTACCAAAGGAGTTTTAATTTTTGTTTGGCCTTTTTTGACCAGTTGTTGTTGAGTGAAAAGATTGGATAAATTACTAAAAAATGACATAAACTACTCCTTCTTAATATGCGCAATGGAAAAAATGTCGATGGTAAAAGAAACTTAAAGTTTTAATTAACTTTAAGCACAATCAAGTACCGGTCTTGTTTTAAAGATAAAGTAAGACGAGTTCGACATACTAATTATTATTTACTAAAGTATTTTTTTCCAAAGGCGCAATCTTTACTATTTAGATTACGACTACCCGCGTATTGTATGTCTTTGGTTGATTGGAGTCAATTATAAATAAAGCTTGATGCTAGGCGATTTTAAACACAAATAAGATCTATTTTGGTTTTATCGCTTGCCAAATTTCTTTTTTTAGTTGTTCTGTTAAAGTTTGGTTTTGACTCAAATACTCCTTAGTGGCTTCTCTGCCTTGAGCCAAAGTTTTTTCTTGATACTTAAAGAAACTGCCTGATTTATCAATCACACCAGTTTGGACGCCTAGGTCAACTATGTCCCCAAGAATAGAAACGCCATTGTCATCCATATCAAACTCTGCTATTTGAAATGGTGGGGCCACTTTGTTTTTCTTCACTTTGACTCTGTGTCTACTACCCACCACTTTTTCGCCTTCCTGAATGTTGCCAATTTTTCTGATGTCTAGTCTTAAGGAAGCATAAAATTTTAAGGCATTGCCACCAGTGGTAGTTTCAGGACTGCCAAACATCACGCCAATTTTCATTCTAATTTGGTTGGTAAAGATCACCAAGGTTTTAGTTTTATTGATAGTGGCCGCCAGTTTTCTCATAGCTTGAGACATAAGCCGGGCTTGTTTGCCCACTTGGCTGTCGCCCATTTCTCCCTCAATTTCAGATTTGGGGACCAAGGCGGCCACAGAGTCAATCACGATAATCTCTACCCCGCCTGATCTAATGAGTCTTTCGGCAATTTCCAAGGCTTGTTCGCCATAGTCTGGCTGTGAGATGAGTAACTCATCCAAGTTAACACCAATCTTTTTGGCTCTCAAGGGATCCAGAGCGTGTTCTACGTCAATAAAAGCCGCAATTCCCCCCTTTTTTTGCACCTCGGCAATAGCATGCAGACATAAAGTGGTTTTACCAGAAGCTTCTGGTCCGTAGATCTCTACTATTCTTCCCTTTGGATAACCTCCCACACCCAAAGCCAAGTTTAAGGCAAGTGAGCCAGTAGAGATAACAGGAATACTCCCGAGCTCTTTAAGTGAGTTGCTCATTTTCATAATTGAGCCTTTACCGTAATCTTTTTCTATTTGCTGGATAGCGATGTCTACTGCTTGAGCTTTACCTTCCAGCTGATTTTTATCTTGATTTTCAGTTGAGGGTTTTGTTTTTGTCATAGTTGGCCTTCCTTATAAAACTTATAAGTACGTATACTGGAAAAGGAGTCTAGCTGTCAATCCTTACATTTAGCTTTACTTGAAAAAATGTGAGTTTGTATTCACTCTTTTTCTTTTTCATGTAAAATAGGCGGAGTGCTGTTCAGTAAACTCGGGGAGTAGTTCAGATGGCTAGAATGCTCGCATGGGGTGCGAGTGGTCGCAGGTTCGAGTCCTGTCTCCCCGACTTAATGAAACAAAAGTTGCGACTTTTGTTGAAAATTTCACTTCCTAAGTTGTGATAAACTTGATGCATGATGATGAAAAGTTTCTTGATCAAACCAGTAGCAAGGGTGGGTGGTGCGGTTGCCACTGGACGTGGATTTGTACCCAATAAGCCTTCTTCTATTCAAGCAGATGCTAGTAAACTTAAGAATTTGCAAGCAGAGCAGCGTAAGATGATTGTGGGCTCTATGTTAGCCACTGGCAATATTAGCTCTGCTTTAAAGCAAAGGGGTGATATGTTGGCTAGCAGGATAAATAGGCTCAAAAATAAAAGTTAATTAATATCTAGCTAGTTTTTTTCCACTCAGTAGCTTTAGTAAATGTGAAAGTTACGACATAATAAGAAGCAGAGCTTTCAACTACTTCTTTCTCACTTGCATCAACTACAATGCTAGCGAGGTCAGCCATGGTTTTAATGATGAATGACCCATAACCTTTGTTTGCTTTTTCTAAGATTGGTAAATTGGCTCTTCCGGCGAAATCTCCATAGGAGCCATGGCTACGATTTGTCATAGTGATAGTTTTGTGATCATCACTAAGTGTGATAACGATTCCATTATCAGTAAAGTAACTGTCACTTTTCATTGCGTTTTTAAAATGATTAAAAAAAAGAACAGCCTCTAGTCCGTTAAGCTCAATACCAGAAAGAATTGCGAGGCATGCCGATGATAGATGAAAGAAGCTTCCAATAGCTCCTATTCCAATACGGATATGCTCTAAAGTATCAATATTTTCTATTGTTTGAGGATCTAAAAAAAATCTAGCAGAGTTCAAACAGATGGTATTAACCTGAAGTCTTTCATTTATGGGTTTATTTTCGCTTTCATAAATTGAATTAAAAAATTGAGCAAATTTGTTATCTTTAATAATAAATTTTGCAAACCACTCAAAGACTTTAGCAATTATTTCCATTTCTTGATTTAGTTCTAAACCAGATCTTTTGAGGTCTAGATAATCGGCGTTGGTAAGTTGAGTCAATAAATCCTCATCTTGATTTGATTCTTGATTCAACTGGCCGTGGACTAGCTTGGCGGTGACAGCAGGTTGTGCCGGTAAAGCATCTTCAAAGGTATTAAATAATAAACTTTTATTTTTTTTATACTGTGAACAAGCGCCAACTATTGCGAGGAACAGATTTCTAATGTCGTGTGTGACAAGCGCTCTGCAGTTGTCTGGGTGGAGGCCAGACAGCTGATCTTTTAACGCATGCAAGTATTGTTCTCTAGGGGTAAGTTCTGCACGATGATTGGTCATAAAGGATGTATTTTATTAGTTTATGTCTGTTTTTACTATCAGGTGTTTTTGTTTTTATAATGGTACAATTTGATCTGCAATGTCAGATCAAACAATCATTTGCCCACACTGCCAAAAAAATATCCCTTTGACTCAAGCCTTAACTCATCAAATAGAGTCAATGGCTTTTGCCAAGATTGCTGATCAAAAAAAATTGCTGGAGGAAAAAGAAAAAAAATTGGCAGTTCGTCAAAAAGAAGCGGAGGAACAAGTGAAAGAGGCGGTGGCCAAGCAAGTGGCCACCGCCAAACAAGCTATGTGGGCTAAAGCTCAAGAAGAAGCGCGTAAAAAGCAGGATGTAAAACTTAAAGACCTAGAACAGACCTTGTCCGAACAAAGCGAAAAATTAAAGCTGGCAGAGCAAGCAGAGCTGGCTATACGCAAACGCGCTCGCACTCTAGAGGAGCGCGAGCGCCAACTAGAGCTTGAGACTGAACGCCGTTTGGAAAATGAGAGACAGAAAATTCGTGAAGAAGTCAAAAAACAAGAAATGGAGCTTGGTGGATTGAAGTTGGCAGAAAAAGACAAACAATTGGATATCTTAAGAAAAACGATTGAAGATTTAAGGCGCCAAAGTGCGCAAGGTTCACAACAGGTGCAAGGTGAGGTGGGAGAAGGAGGCTTAAGAGAGATGTTGAGCGCCAATTTCCCCAAAGATATTGTGGAAGATGTGCCCACTGGTGTTAAAGGCGCAGACTTGGTACAACAGGTCAATGCCCAGCTGGGTCCTAGTGTGGCCACGATTGTTTGGGAGTCAAAAAATACCAAAGTTTTCTCTGAAGAGTGGTTAAGCAAACTTAAAAAAGATCAGGGTTTGGTTAAGGCTGATGTAGCTATTTTAGTTACTACAGTTTTGCCCAAACAATTAGAAAGTTTTGGCATGCTCAAACAAGTCTGGGTGAGTTTGCCTCAATACGCTGTGGCACTCGCTACTACTTTAAGAATGCAGTTGATTGAGTTGGTCAAACTTAAACGTTCTTTGGAAGGCCAAGATGAAAAAATGAGCGCTCTTTACAGATATTTGACTGGTCCGCAGTTTAAAAACCGAGTAGAGAACCTAGTGATGGCTTTTGCGCAGATGCAACAAGAGCTGGAAAAGGAGCGCCGATCTTTGACCAGTATTTGGAAACGACGCGAAGGACAGATTCAGCGCATGCTGGAAAGCACTGCCAATATGTACGGTGAGTTTCAAGGAATTATTGGCGGCGCTTTACCCAGCATTCAGCAATTAGAACTTGATGGCGAGTTGGCAGAAGAAACCAAAAAACTACCAGAAAAAAGTTTATTTGATGAAAAAGTCTGAATTTAAATCTCACTTTCAAATTTTTGGAAAAATTTACGCTAGTCTCAACGCGCAACAAAAAAAAGCAGTAGATACCATCGAGGGGCCGGTGATGGTCATCGCCGGCCCAGGCACTGGTAAAACGCAGGTCTTGGCAGCTAGGATTGCCAATATTTTAATTAAAACCGATGCTAATCCGCAAAACATTTTGGCCTTAACCTTTACCGAGTCTGCTGCCAAGAATATGAGAGAACGCGTGGTGAGCATGATTGGCCCTGCTGGCTATCAGGTGAGAATCAATACTTTTCATGGTTTTTGTAACGATTTAATGTTGCAGTATCCAGAGTATTTTCCCATTGCAAAACAAGCGACAGCTTTAAGCGAGCTAGAAAAATACCAAATTTTTGAAACAATATTGACAAGGCTTGATTTTTTAGTTTTAAAACCACTCAATCGACCACTTTTTTATCTCAAAGAAGTGATTAAAGCGATTTCTGATTTAAAACGTGAAGGTGTGGCGCCGTCAGAGTTTAAAAAAATTGTCAGTGATGAGTACCAAGATCTTGAGGATGTTGTAAGCGTCGTAGAAAAAAGGAAACTTGAGAAGAATCAACAAAAAAATCAGGAATTAAGTTTGCTCTATCAAGCTTATGAGGAAGAACTAATCAAGCAACAGCGCTACGACTTTGACGACATGATCTCCATGACTTTAAAAGTTTTAAGTCAGTATTCAGATTTATTGTTGGAGTTACAAGAAAAACTTCAATATGTTTTGGTAGACGAGTATCAAGACACCAACTCGGCTCAAAACAAAGTGGTTAACTTGCTTATGTCGTACTGGGGGCAAAGGGCCAATCTTTTTGTTGTGGGCGATCCTTATCAATCAATTTTCCGTTTTCAAGGCGCTTGCCTTGAAAATATTTTGGAGTTTGTTGAGCAGTACCAAGGCGCCGATATCATTAATTTGGACACAGGCTACCGTTGTCCACAGAGCATCTATCATTTTGCTTGGTGTTTGATGAGAAATCAAGAACGGTTAAAACCGTTAAATAGCAAATTTGACGAATTGTTAATCAAGCTACAAAAAGCTCCGCTTAAAAGTTACCTTTTGTCTGAAAAACGATCAGTAAAAATCTTAAAAGCTCCATCACAGTTGAGTGAACAGCTTTGGATCGGTCAAACAATCCAAGAATTAATTAAAATTGGCACTCAACCAGAAGAAATTGCGGTTTTAGCCAGAACCAATCAGGAGTTGATTGAGATGGCGCAAGTTTTGGAAAGATTAAAAATCAAGTATGAGTTGAGTGCCGGCGGTAGTATTTTGGAGCTACTTGAAATTAAGCAACTAATCAATTATTTTCAGCTTATCTATGATTTAAGAGAAGGCAAACCCACCGACCTGATGTTTGAGGTCATGTCTTACTCATGGGTGGGTTTGCCGTCGTTGACTGTGATGAAGCTAGCCAGATTGGCAGGTCTTAAAAAAGTGTCTCTATTGGAGTACATCGAACAGCTTGAGTTTTCAAAAACAGAAGCGCGCAGTGTTTTCCAGCTGACACCAATGGAAATTGAACCAATTAAAAATTTTCTTGAGCTTTTGTACCGCTTGGCTGGTTTAGATTTTAATTCCACCTTAACTGGTTGGTTTGAGGCCGTGATTAATCAATCTGGTTTTTTAACATGGCTTTTCAATCAACCTCACAAAATTGAGCTTTTGATTGCGCTTAACACTTTGTTTAGAGAGGTGAAATCCTTAAGTTTGATTAATAAAAATGCCAAACTTGAGGATTTGCTCCAAGTTTTTAATTTGCTTTTATTTCATAACTTAAAGTTGCCGGCCGAGGACTTGAACATCAAAAAAGGCGCTGTGGGACTTTCCACAGTGCATAAGGCCAAAGGCCAAGAGTGGCAACAAGTGTTTGTTATGGGTTTGGTAGATGGTCGTTGGGGTGGGAGTAGCAAAAGACAGCTGTTGCCACTACCCAGTGGTTTACTCAAACACGCTCAACCCACTCAAATAGAGAGAAATGACGAAGACAGAAGGCTTTTTTATGTAGCTTTGACTAGGGCTAGTCAGGCTGCTTACCTTTCTCATCCAGAAACAATTATTAACAACGGTCAGAGTAAGCCAGTTTTGCAGAGTCTGTTGTTGGAAGAATTGAAGGACTTTAACAACTCAACTGAAAGTGAGTCATTAAAACTGGAGTTGGTAGATGCTTCTACCCAGTTGCCAAACCTAGAGGAGCAGTTAACTCAATTGGTGCAGACCCCACCTAAGTTAAGTGATAAAAACTACTCTAGTTTAGAAAGAGCTTTTTTTGAGCAACTGGTGAAAAACTTCTCTCTTTCTGTTTCTTCACTAAATAAGTATTTGCGTAGCCCTCAAGAGTTTATGATTGATGTTTTGCTTCGGGTGCCAAAAGCCAAACAACCGCATATGGCTTTTGGCACCGCTACCCACGCTGCTTTGGAGAAGTTTTATCAACAGTTTTTGTCAGAAAAATCTAAACCGAATCTTAAGTTTTTGCTTGAAAACTTTCAACAAAGTTTAAGTCAAGAACTTTTAACACCTGAAGATTTCAAACGCCGTTGGGAAAAAGGTAAAGAAGTTTTGACTCATTATTACCATGAAGTTGATGTCAATATTCCCAGTATTATTGAGCTAGAAACATTTTTTGGTTTTGGTCAGCATCCCACTTATTTTGAAGATATTCATTTGACTGGTAGAGTGGACCGGATTGATTGGCTTGATCAAAAAAAAGGATTGGTGAAAGTGATTGATTACAAAACTGGCAAAGTCAAAAGCCACAATGCCATTGTGGGCGTAAGTGAGACAAAAGATTACTCTCCAAGAGAGTTGGCTTTGCCCGAACCTATTCGTGGATATTACAAACGCCAGTTATTGTTTTACAAACTCTTGGCGGATTTATCTCCTGGCTTTGAGCATCAAGTGACCACTGGTGAGTTTGAGTTTATCGAACCAAATCCAACTGGCAAAATTGTTAAACACGCTTTTGATTTACCAAAAGAAGAGGTGGAGCTTTTAAAAAAATTGATTAAAGAAGTAATGGCGGAGATCAGAGGTCTGGCGTTTCTAGAGTAGGAAAGTTAGGAAACAGTTCTTCGATTAAAATAATTCCAACATAAGTTAGCCAGTTGGCGCAGTTGATGTCACCTTTCATTAAAAAGACTGGAACTACCATATGGCGATCCATCAATTCTTCTACCAGCCGGGCTATAATTTTTCCTTTTTATAGCTTGGGCAAAAAGCCACAATTTTGTGTCTTCTTCACCTTTAATAAATGGCTCTGTTCTTAATTTTTGAGCGAGGTCTTCATGCATAAACAAAATTTTAATATCTTTAAAGTAGAAGTCTTTACAAATACTAGTCGATAGATTAATTTTGACAAAATAATGCTAAGGCTAATTATAATAAAAGGCATGATTGGAGTGAGCTGGTAGATAAAAAGCGTCCGAGGAATAAAAAGCCATGGCAGCCAAAGTGAAAAAACTACCAAAACTAATAAAAGATTCTGATTAAAATCGTTGGTATTTTTGCGTTGATTTTTTTGGTTTCTACATAACTTGGCTGCCGATAGGATTAAACTTAGCTCACCCAATAAAAGTAACCAAACCGTGGGGTGAGCGACAATTTTTTCTTCTTTTTTGTCTGTTGCGCTGTAGTAATACCAAATTGGTTTTTGACCAACGAGCCACTCTTGCGGTCGGCTCTGATAGGGGTGGGCAAATGTCACTTTGGTTTGATATGACCAGATATTAAAATGGAGGTTAAAGATGTCTTGGGCGGTTTTGCCTAGCAAAACCGCCTGATTGTAACTTAATACGTAGATTGCTAATCCAAGCGAGAGTACTGCGAAGTTTGTTAAAAAAACTTGATTTAATTTTTGTTGCCACCCCAATTTTGCAGTTTTTGGATTTTTATAAAAGTAGCTAAATAGTACTAAACTGGGAAAAATAAAAAATCCAGACCACTTGCTGGCAATAGCCAAACCAAAAGTAATCCCAGTGAAAAGTAAAAATTTGGGCTGGCGTTTGGTTTGCCACAGCCAATATAACCAAACCGTAATAGTGACAAACAAGGCAAGAAAAATATCTGGTGATGCTAGACGTGATTGCACAAACAGCAATGATTCAAAGTTGGCCAAACCAAGTGCTGTTAAACTAACTACTTTATTTTGAGTAAAGGTGAAAACAAAAAACATCACGATTAGGCCAAGTATGGCGCCTGCCATCGCCGATGGCAGGCGCCAAGCAAATGGAGTATCGCCAAATGTTTTTATGCTTGCGGCTTGAATTAACTTGGTCAACGGTGGATGAAGCCACTCAATGGCTGGAGCGCGGTAAGTGTATTGGTTCTGTTCTTCTACAAATGGTGGATGCCACCACTCATAAACTTGAACATCTCTTTGAGACATAAGTTTGGCAGTGAAGGCAAAAAAATCTTCATCAAAAACATATTGATTGGGGTAACTTAAAACTTTTAGTTTATAAACAAACCCAAGACAAATAATAAAAAAAACTATGACAGAAAAAATACTCACTGGAAATTTGACTGTTTTTATTGCCACTCTATTGGGTTTGTGTTCAATTTCTGTGTTTCATTGATTTTAATAATAAAGGTTTGATTTTTTTGAAACACTACTTTACCTAAATTTTTGAGTTTGAGTGAATCAAGATTGGAGTAAGCCTCTCTTTCCTTGTCGCCCACAAAAATATACTCCACTTGATACTCTGCAAGTTTCAGTTGGGCAAGATCGCTAAATGGTGTGAGGTAAATCTGCCTGACTTCTTCCACTCTTTGGCCCGGTATGTCATAACTGCCCCGCCACAGCCACTCATGTACTGGCCAACCAATGACTGTGGTCAAACCACTGAAAGTGGATATTCTGCCAAAGGTGGTGTAGCTTTCGCCTACTGCTTCCAAAATCACTGGTCTACCTTTGACGTTTCTTTTTAACCATTCAAGCCCAGCATAATCATCTGGATGTTGGGTCTTGAGCCACAGCAGTCCGTCTAAACCTTGATATTTTTTGCCGTAATAGCCGTTATAAGCCAACTTGGCATAGAAAAGTGAAGCAAGAATATAAGATATGCTCAAGCTTAAAAAGATAAGCAAAACAACCCTAGCTTTTATTTGAGCGTTCTTGTTGGCTAGCTGAATTTTTATCAATAACTGGTTTAAAACTTGCCCAATTGTCCAGGCTCCCACCAATTGCATTAAGATAAAAGCTTGAAAGGTGAGTTTGAACATAGTGTTGGCTCTGGGGTGTGAGGGGTAGATGTCTTTAAAATAAATTATTTCTGGTAAGAGCAGTAAACTCCAAGCCAATAAAATCAAACAAACTACTTGATAATGATTGCTGGTAGGAAGTACTTTGGCCTTTTTGCCAATGATTGTTAGTCCGGCTAGGCACCAAAAAACACCTCCTGACCAAAGCACTGCCAGTTGCCAAGCAGGCGATCTGGTTTCTACAATTTTTATCCCTTGAGAAATTGATTGAAAATTTAAAAACCAAGGGCTACTAGCCAGCAAAGTGGTAAGTCCTACTATTACGGCCGAAACAAACAGGTTTTTAAAGCTTGCAAGCTGGATTTTGATCAAGATCACTAAACCGAGCAAACCCAGTAAGATGCCGTAAATCATAAGATCCCAAGTGCTGGTGGAAGCAATCAAACCGAAAATGAAACCCATCAAACCAGCCCAAAGAAGAAAATGGTAGTTTTTGGTGCTTACTGCTTTACTTTGATCGATTACTTCATTAGCCCATCTAAAAATGATCACTATTAAAAATAGAACTATAACCATGCTCCAAACGTGAGCATGAAGGTCAGAGACCACAAAGCTGTAGGTAGGAAATTCGTGAATGGTATTGTATATAAATCTAGTGGCATCCGGGTACCAGTAACCCAAGAAATTGCCATTTTTTAAAAAGTACCAAATATGATGTGTGTTTCCACCAAAATTGACAAGCAAGGCTCCTACTACGCCGCTACTTAAAACTACCGGCAACCTCTTGATGCCTTTGAGCAAAAAAGTGACCAAAGAGAAGCTTTCTATCAACATCAAACCAAGGATAAATCCAAGTAACAGATTGTAACTTATTGACACAGGTTGACGTGTGATTTGAGTAGCTACTGCGCCTAAGAAATGTCCAAAGGTATAGTAATTGAAAGTAAATCCACTCAACCACATATCGGCAATTGGCAGTGTGGGTGAATTAAGATAAGAGATTATCAAACCCATGTCCATAAATTTTTCTAAACTGTTGATATTTGGTTCAAATCCTCTCATAAGAGAAAGAAAGAAAAATCCACCGGCAAAAAGCGCCTCCTCAATAATGATAAATGGCTTGGCTTTTTTTAAACTTATCATTATCTCTTTTTGCCGGCGGAAGAAAAGCCAAAAGTTTAACCCAGCTAAAATAAAAAAAATTGTCCAAACTCCGATACTAGTATTAACTGGTAAACCTAGGTGTCCTAAAAACCAAATAGGTGTGGCTACTGCCAGCCAACCACTCACTCTAGCAAAACCCCAGCCAGAATCTGGCATAAAATGCTTCATTGTTAGCGACAAGACAGGGATAGTTAATAAAGCTAGACTGGATAAAGCCAACCAGCTTAGAGTGATATTAATTAAATCGGAAAACATAAAGCCTTTTATTGAAGTCCGTAAATGACTAGCATCACTACTAGAATAAAGCCAATGACGGTAACCAACATGGGTTTATCGTTAAACAAAACTTGATCGGGCGACTCTCCTTTGTTGTTTTCATAAACCAAATGAAGATAGCGCATCACGCCAAAAATCACAAAAGGCAAAGAAAGCATAAGCAATTTATAAGAGTGAACTGATCTTGGTAAAAATGAGTAAGCCGAAACAAAAACATTTTCGGTGACATCTGCGCGATGTTGGAAAGCAAAAAGTGCATAGCTTAGCCACGTGGCAGTGGCAAACATACTAGTGTATTGATCAAGCAATCTCTCACTGTACTTTTTCAATATTTTTCTAGTACTACCCAATTGTTCTGGTGAAGATGCTTTAAGTAGGGTGCGCTCACTTTGACGCTTGGCTACGGCCAAAAATAAAGAAGCAGAAATAATTGTCAAAAGAAACCAAACGCTGGTATGCAAATTAACTACCACTGCTCCAGCGTAAACTCTAATCAGGAAACTAGTAGCGATCGAGGCAACATCAAAAATAGGCTGGTCTTTCAGCCAGTACATATATAGTAATTGCAGGCAGATGTAAGCTAAAAGTATGGTTTGGAAAAATATTCCTAGGTGAAAGGAAAAAACAAAACTAATCACTAAACCTACGCTGGCGGCTAGCAGTGCTAGTGGTATAGGCAGTAAGCCAGCAGCAATTGGTCTTTTGCTTTTAAAAGGATGCTTCTGGTCCGCTTTAATATCAACCACGTCATTAATTAAGTAAACACTAGACGTCAGAACACAAAACACAAAAAAAGCCTCGGTGACAGTAAGTAAGTAAGATTGAGAGTCGGCGGGGTTATAAAAGAAAAAACCAGAAAAAGCCAAGGCGGCATAAAGCGAGACGTTCTTTACCCACTGCCTAGGTCTGGCGGATTTCACTAGATAGTAGATAAGTTTAAGCAGTGATTGTTTGGTCATGACGTTTTTTTAAAGTGACAATTTTTGCCCAGACTAAAAAACCAAAAACACTGGCAAAAACTATAAGCATTGTAATCAACTTTTGCCAAGTATTCAATTGCAGTGATAATAAGCCTAAACCCAGACTGGCTAGCCAGTAAAAAATCGCCGTTTGTAATTGTGACCAACCAAGTACGTCTATAAGTTTGTGATGGAGGTGACCTCTGTCTCCAAGAAATGGTGATTTGTGAGCAATGATCCTTCTTAAGATAGTAAAGATAGCGTCTGCGGTAGGTATGGCTAAACTCATCAAAAGAGTGGCCACTTTTGCTCCAGAGATAATAGACATCACCGCCAATAAAAATCCCGCCAAGCTGCTCCCACCATACCCCGGCATACTTTTTTGTGGCTGCCAGTTCCAAAATAAATAACCACCATAAGCTCCAGCAATAATGAAACAAAAACTCATGGTGTTGAATTGAGTTGGATCATCAATAAATCTAGAGGATAAAAGCCCGATAAATGTGCTAGTAATAGCTACCAGTCCAGGCATTTGTCCGGGTATGCCGGTAGACCAATTGATAATATTCATGTTCCAAACAATAAATATTAAAGCCAACACATCGGCCAAGATCCAGATACTGCGTTGGGCGCCAAAGAGAAAAAAAGTAATTTGTGGCCAGTCAAGATGAATGACTCCTTGGCTTAAAGGATTGGAGATATAAGCGATACCGATCCCGGTGCCTATGACTATTAAGCTGGCTAAAAAGTTGGTGACCAACCTTAAAACAGGACTCAAATCAAAAATATCATCAAAAAATCCCACCAGCACAATAGAAAAACTTGCCACCATGATAGCTATTAAGTATTTATCAAACTGCAGAAAAATGCTTGAGGCTATAAGAATAGCTAAAAAAATACCGATCCCTCCACCCCTTGGAATGGGAGTGGCGTGAATTTTTTTGACGTGAGGTTTATTTTTTGGATTGTCTAGCCATCCTTTAGTTGTATAGATATTGATAATAAAGGGCGTCAGAACAAAAGCGATGATGGCTGTACAGAGAAAAAAAAGCATATTTATTTCAAGCAGTTATATAAATTATCCTGATAGTGCTCATAAACAATATGATTTGTGAGCTGACGCTTGCCCAAGTGTAAAGCTTTAAAAGCGAGCTATCAATTTTCCCTAGGACAAAAATCATCACCATTGTGATTAAGCTGATGAGTAAAGAAATCGCCGGTAAAATAAAAAGAAAAATTTTTGCTTGCAAAATGCCACTTGATTCTGGCAGACTATAAAAAATAGGTAACTCTGGTTGGGCAAGGAAGAAGTAAACTGTTGTTATTAAAGCAATCAACAAAGTAACAAACAATCCAAGCGCAATAGCTGCTCTTAGCTCCGGTTTAAAGATCAACAGAAGGTCAACTTTTTTTTTCATTATAATTTTAGTTTCTCTCTTGCCACAACACAAAGTGTTCAAACTGTTGGGTAGGTATGTAATAACTATTGAGAAAACTACTTAAGGTCAAAGGTGGTTTCTCTGCATCTTTCATAACCACAACGTAGGGTGGTCTTTTTGTCAAAACATTCTTGACTGTCTGATCAATTAATCCCAAATCTTGAATATGGAACAAAACTAGGAATGGATCACTAGGTGTAGTCTTGGTTTGTGCATAAAGCATGGGATTGTTTCCCCAAATATAAATTTCATCAAGTTTTTTATTGCCGATGATTTGAGTAGCCAAGTTGTTGTCTTTGATCAAAGCATTAAAACTTTCTGTGTAAGCTTGTTTGTCAATTTGCTTGTTGGCATATTGCCAAAAGTGTTGGTAATAAGACAGAGCAGGATAGCCCCAGAAACCAATAGTTTTTAAAGCCAAAAAAAGCCAGACAAAAATTAAGCTTCCAGTGATTAAAGTAGCCAAACGTTTTTTGGATTGCTTGAGATTTAGTATCAAACTAAAAACTAGCAAAACTACTGGCGGCAAAAGTTGAATTAAATAATGAGGGTATGGTCTGTTGGATAAACTACTACCTACCAAAGCCAAAATGGTCCAACCAGCACTCCACTGCACCAAAGGCGTGATTTTATTTTTGAGTAAACTCAAAACAATCAATGCTATGGCAGTTAACATGACTTTTCCTTTTAGAATTAGCCAGACTGAAGCAAATAAACTTTGGGTCTCTGGTATCCATGTGCCGGTGTAATGAAAGTTGTACAGCAAGCCGTACTCTAAATAGCTTGTCCCAGCTTGTTTGAAGATAAAATAAAGGATAGATAAGGCAATGGGTAATAAGATACCAGCTCCCAAGACAAGAAAATTTTTGATTTGAGGTAAAAACACTAGTTTGGGATGAGGTGAATAGATCAGACCAAGCCAACCAATGAGAAACGCAGCCAGCACATCAAACACAGCCGGGACCTTGGTCAAAATCGCTAGCCCAAAAAAAAAGCCTGCTAGAACAAGCCAACGATAGGTGGTTTTTTGACTTGGCAGTTTTTTCTTTTGTTCCAGAAAAAACTGCCAATATGTAGTTTTAGTCAGGCTTAAAAATCCTGCTAAGACGAAACACAGTACAAATAGTTCGCCATTAGGTATCAAGCCCTCAAACGTAGGTAGCGAGGTTAAAATAATCAAGCTTAAGCTACTTATCAATGTTATTTTTTTGTGACGAAAGAGCTTGTTGGTCAAAAAGTAAAAACAGCTGTATCCAACCAGCATAAAAATTGTTAAAAGAATTCTAAAGTTAAGCTGTGTCCCCACTTTGGCCAGATAATAAATGATGGGGGTTTTGTGATCAACGATGTCTCTGTAAAGAGTTTTGCCTTGATTTAAGCCATGTCCGATGGTTAAGTAAATTCCTTCATCTCCGTACCAGTAGGGTTCAAAAAAAGAGGGTATACGTAGCGCCACTGCAAAAAGAAGGATGACAAGTAAAGCTGTTAATTTTTCAAAAAACAAATCAAAGTTTTTGAGTTTCGTAAGTAATAATGACATATTAATTGATAGTATCAAGCCTACTAGAGATAAGCTTGTTTTGTCAAAACTTAAACCTTTTCTGTCACTCTGTACTCAATGTACTTACCCAGCATCAGTCTTGTATGCGCGTCTATTCCTGGCAAGGCAGAAAAAAAGAAGCCAATGACTGGAAGTAAGATAAACTCCAATGGTTGTTGAATTAAAGAAAAGATTCTTCTTTTTTTTGGTCTTGGTGGTCGGTTGGCAGCATCAATAATCAAAATTGCTACCATGGACAGTAATGAGATGGTCAAAAGCGTAGAAGTGGCTTGAGGCAAGGTTTTACCCAAGATTGAACGACTAAAATTTTCATTTAATAAAGGAGGAAAAAAGGCGGCGATAGTGACGGCAAACCAGTTGACCGGCCAAAGGAAATGATCCTCAATAGTTTTGATTACTCTAATAGTTTTATCAAAAAAGGGAATGTTGTCGGCTAAGATATATTGACGAATAATATAGGCATCATCGCTTACGCCCCAGGCCCAGCGTTTCAACTGGTGGTATTGATTAACTAAAGTTTTCAATAAGCTACTGGATTCAGCTGCGTCTACGTACACAGGTAAAAAGATAGGTTTAACCCAAAAACGACCGTTTTTGGCGAAGTAGGATTTAAAGAACAACCGGTAATCTTCTGGAATAACATCAGTGTCCCAGTAACCGATCGAGTCAACATGCTTGAGGGTAGTAGTGTAACTGGAAAAATTAATCAATCTGTCAGCGCGTTTGAGAATATACATCTGGGTCACCGAGTAAATAGAGGCGATCACTCTGACCGGGATCGGCACTTTCCAGATGTTGTTATAAAACACTACCGCGCCTTGCCAGATGTGATTATAAGGAGTTTTACTATTCAGAAACTCATAGGTAATGTTGGCAAAATAGGAAGGATGAAATCTAGCGTCGGCGTCTTCACTGGTGACAGTGATGTCTGTGATGGGAATTTTTTCTTTGTCTACCAGTAGCTTTTTTCCCAGTTTTGCCCCCCAACAAGTATTGGCTGACTTACCTTTAACTTCTCCGGGAATGTCTGGGTGAAAAGTGACAACTAAATGACCAAAAAAGCGAGCGAACTCTTTTTGGAGTTTGCTCGCTTTTTGTCTGGCTTTTTCTCCCTCTCTTTCTTCAAAAGACAACACAACATGCAAGTTTTTTAAAGGAAAAGTTTGCTGACAAAGACTTTCCAGACTACGTCTCAAAGTGGCTTCTGGTTCATTATAAGTAGGGATAATGATTAAATGATGTATTTTTTGCCATCTTTTGTTAAAGAGGGCTTTTAAATCTTTCATCCAATCGAATTTTTTGGCAGCTTTAATCGTGAAGTGAGCGGAAAAAGCCAAAACGGCCATGGTAAAAGAGCGGTAAACCCAGTAAACCGCAAAAGTAATGACATAGTAAGCCACTACCTCTGGTATGACCAAAGATCCCCAAATGGGGAAAAGAATAAGCGACCAAGAAAAAGCTCCCGGCAAAATTTCTAGACCGCGCTTGGTTCTGATTGGGTGACGCTGGAAGTATGTTTTTATAAGGTTACTCATTTCGGTTTTAAGAAAGTATTTTGTTTTTTGAAAAGCGGAGCTATAGCCTTGATTTCTTGTTGTTTGAACTGGTTGAGTACTATTTTGGCAGTCTCTGGCATAAAAAATTGCGCGTGGTGTAAAATTTGTATCAGCTGATGACAAGCCGTGATGACTAGTGTCTTTTGCGCTTCTCCTGATAACAGCCAAGGCTTATTTTGCGTTAAAAATAAATCCAAAGCAGTGGCCTTTGAGTTCAACCAGTTTCTTGCTTTTTCAAGAGCAAACTCCTCCATAAGCTCAATAAAACCGGGATCAAGATTTGTATTTTGAGACAAAGCAACATCTTTGTGTCTTAGTTTGGTATTTTCAGCCAGTTTTAAAATTCTTGAACAGAGGTTGCCCAAGCCATTAACTAACGAACTTGAGTAAATTTGATCCAGCTTTTCTTGATTAAGGTCAATATCAGTGCCAATTGGCCCAAGTGAGATAAGTAACCAGCGTGTGCCATCAACGCCATAACTGGCAATTAAATCATCTGGCGAAATTACGTTGCCTAAAGATTTGCTCATTTTTTGACCATTTATGCTGATAAAACCATTAATTAAAATTTTTTGGCTGGTAGGCAACTTGGCCGAGAGCAACATGGCTTGCCACATTGCCGCTTGTTGTCTTAGATTATCTTTACCGGCAATCTGTACACCAGGCCAAAATTGTTGAAAGATTTTTTCCTCCTCTGGCCATCCCAAAGTAGCAATATAGCTGATTAAGGCATCAAACCACACGTACATTACATGAGTATCATCATTTGGTACAGGAATACCCCAAGGCATTTTGCTTTTTAATCTGGAAATACTAAAGTCTTTAAGACCGCCAGCCACAAAAGCCTTGATCTCCTTCATTTTTCCTTGAGGCTCAACAAAGTTTGGGTTTTTCTCAAAAAGTTTAAGTAATTTATTTTGGTATTTAGAAAATCTAAAAAAATAGTTTTCCTCGTCACGCGTCTCTAGGCTCAAAGTAGGATGAAGCGGACAGTGGTTATTTTTTAAATCCGAGTCTTGCTTTTCTAGTTCACACCCCACGCAGTACTTAGTTTGATAGTGATTTTTATAAATATCACCATTATTTAGACACCTATCCCAGAAGGCTTGGGTCGCGCGGATGTGTTTGGCATCGGTGGTTCTGATAAAGTGTGTCAAGTTTAGATTGAGCATCTGCTTGAGGCCAAAAAATTTATGGGCGAAGTAATCAACATAAGCTTGAGGTGTCTGGTGAGAAGCTACAGCCTTGTCATAAATTTTTTGGCCGTGTTCATCAGTACCAGTGCCAAACACCACAGTTTTGCCCATGGCTTCTTGGTATCTGGCTATAACGTCAGCCGTCACAATCTCCATGGCAAAACCAATATGGGGTTCGGCGTTGACGTAAGGCAAGGTGGTGGTGATGTAAAAATTCTTATGCATGAATCTTGTGTTTATTATACAAGCCGAGAGTCATAATCAGGCCAGCAATTAGCATTAAACTGGCGCTTACTTGCCAAGTAAGCGCCACTCCTTGTAGTTTGAAAAAAAGCAAGGTTTGAATACTCAAGCCAATTACTGTGGCCGGGAGCAACTTGCCTAGTAAAACAGCTAAAAAATTGGTATTAGCCATAAAGAAAACCCAGTGAAACAGCAGAAAGGCTTGAGTTAAGGGAAAATTGGCAATCTTAGCCGGTGGCACGAAAACCAAAAGAAGGATTAATACTATGTAAAAAAATCCAGCTTGAATCAAGTGAGGCCGAGTTTGCATTGTATGGTCGTGAGTTTGTGCAAAACGTCTTTTATGAATGCTAGAACTTTTTCGCCATGCACTTGATCCTAACGGAGAAGAAAGATGAGTGGTGGTTTTTTGTCTGTATCTCAACATTGCTCAATCATTATAATCTCTCAAGAGTTTTTTTGTGTATAATCTCTTTGTGACGGTGAATACTTTTTTGCTTGTTTTTATCCTATTTAGTTTAGTTGTGGGTTTTTTGACACTACTTTTGTTTTTTAAACGTTATTTTTTAAGCAAGGAAAATCAGATAGAAAGTTTGGTAGATAGAGCCTTTGGTGCAAGTGCGCAGCGAGCATCTGAACAAAGCAGGCAGTTGCTTAGTGCGGAAAGAGAGGTTATTAAAACTGATCTAGCCAACAAACATCAAGAGCTGTCGCGGTTGTTTACCGAGTTACAAAGTTCCTTGGTCAAACGTCAAGACGAGATGCGGTCAATGGAAAAGGAGCGAGCGGAAGCCTTTGGCGGATTGGTAAAGCAGATTGCCAACCAACAAAAGATCACTAGTGATTTAAGTTCCGCCACCCAAGCTTTAAGTCAGGCTTTAAAAAGCAACCAGCAACGCGGCAGTTTTGGTGAAAGATTGATTGAAGACATGTTGAAATCCAATGGTCTTCAGCTTAACACGCACTATAAACTTCAGGCAAAACTGGGTAAAACTGACCATCGTCCTGACGTAACTTTATTACTGCCCAACGAGCGAGTGGTGCCGGTTGACGTCAAGTTTCCCTTCTCCGCCTTGCATGAGTTGTTTCAAGCAGAGTCTAGTGAAAGAAAAGATTTTTATAAAAAACAGCTTTCCAATGATATGAAGAAACACATTGATAAAATTGCCGAGTATATTTTGCCAGAAGAGGGCACGCTTGATTATGCTGTGATGTTTGTACCCAATGAGGCGGTTTTTTCTTTTTTAAATCAAAACCTGCCAAGCTCAATAGATTACTCTTTGTCCAAAAGAGTGCTGGTAACCTCGCCCTTTACTTTTTTGGTGGTGGCAAGAACCATTATGGAAAGCTACAGGAATTTTATGTTGGGCGATAAACTTCGCGGAGTTTTAAATCAGCTAGACGGATTCTTAGGTGAATGGCAAAAGTATAAAAGTGCTGTGGAAAAATTAGGTAGAGCAATAGATACATTAAAGAACGCTCATGAGGAGATTACCGGCACAAGGTTTAGACAACTGGACAAAAAAGTTTTGAAAGTCACCCAGATTGGTCAGCATGTTTTATCAGAGGGAGAAAACTCAATCACCAATGTTTAATAACGAGAGAAAAAGCTTAAATCTCTATTTATAGCCAAATTCCAGTTGATCTGTGGTTGTAGATTATGATCCGCTCCTTGATAGACAAAGTATTGATACTTAATAGGTTTTGACAATTCGTTTTTTTGTAAGGTATCTTGACGCCTTTGATTTTCTATATCAAGTTTTTCTACAAATTCATCACTCCAAGTTTTCAGGGCAGCTTCATCCATGTTTCCATGATGGATTTGTAATGGTCCGGTGAGAAGATCTAGGTTTTTGGTAAGTGAAAAATCAAAGGCGTTATAGTTTTTTTCAAAAAGATTAAGATATTGTCTTTGTTGTTTTCCTTCATCTTCCAATTCATCGCCAAAAAATAGAATGGAGTAGGGAAATGGCGCCGTGACCGGCGCCCAAAGAGTAGTAGGAATGGGTAAAGAAGTACCCTCTAGCACTGAAAGAGCGATTTGACCGCCATTACTATGAGCCCAGATATAAAGAGGTGCTTTTGGCGGAATATTATACTCTGGCAAACCATACTCTTTTAGGTTTTTGATCAGTTCTATGACGTTAACAGGCTTGATAAATCTGGCCTCCCAAGTGTTAGTTGGTTCACTGTCACTGCTTCCAAAACCAAAAAAATCTGGTGCCAAAGTCAAGTAGCCTCTTTGTGCCAAAAATCTAGCTACTGGACTGGTGCCGGTTCCGGGAAGGTAGTTCTCTATTGGTACGTAGCCTCTAATCATAATGACTATTTTTTGTTCCTCTGGATTTTTGGCTAAGGTTTTGGGTTTGGTCAGTAAACCACTCATGGTTTTGCCGGTTGTTAGGTAAGTAAAGACCTGTTCTTCGTACTCGGCTTCAGACTTAATTTCTGGAGACAGCTTAAGTTTTGCAGTGGTGTATGGATAGTTTTTAAGCTCTCTTATTGCAAATTGATTTAGGTTACTTTCTTTGTTGACTCTTGATGTAATGGGAGAGATAAGTTTAACGGATGTGAGGTCACTAAAAAATGAATTTTGTCCTAATAACAAGCCGGCCAGCATTCCTCCAGCAAAAAATAATAAAGCTGTAGAGGCGATGGCTAGAATTAAACGTTTCATGAGTTACTATTGTATATCATCAAACTTGGCTATATATTATAGTTGATGACTGTTTTTTTGCTTTTTGTGGCATTGTTTTTTTCTATTTTTTTGGTTTTAGTATTTGGTCAAATATTGTTATCAGTTATCACTATAGGTTTTTATCAGGGCCCTTACTACTCTCCAACAGATTCTCAAAGATTAAAAAATATTTTGAATTTGGCCAATCTTAGTAAAAAAGACAATGCTATAGATCTTGGAGCCGGTGATGGCAGGATAGTCGCAGCGATGGCCAAAACTGGGGCGCGCGCGGAAGGCATAGAGATCAATCCTCTTTATTATTTCCGCGCGCGCCGTCTTTTAAACAAGCACCGTCTTTCATCATCATTGGCAAGAATCATCTGGGGCGATTTTTGGACTCACAACTTAACTCAATACAACGTGGTGGTGATCTATGGTATTAGTTACATGATGTCTAGACTGGAGAGAAAACTAGCCAAGGAGCTCAAGCCAGGCACCAGAGTTATCTCGGTCTATTTTAAATTTCCCCATTGGCAGATTATTAAAGAAAAAGGTGATGTGAGGTACTACTTGGTACCGGATAGTTTCCCCAAAGAAAAATAGTTTATTTGCCTGATTTTTGTATGACAAAAAAAGTTTCTGGCATGGTGTTTAGCGCTACAAGAATTAACGCGGTCAAGGGTTTGGCAATTTTCAGTGTAGTTTTGCTTCATGTTTTTGCTTATCTTAAAGGAATCTACACCAATGCTTCATATAACTTTATTTTTATTCTCCTTGATCAAGCCATGCGTTTTTGTGTACCTAGTTTTTTGATTCTTTCTGGTTATGGTTTGGCTGCTAAGTATGAAAATAAATCATTTTTTTATTGGCCTTTCATTAAAAAACGTTTTCTCAAACTACTTCCTTTATACTTGCTCTGGAGTTTGGTTTCTATTCTTATTTTCAAACTAGTGCCGGTATGGTCGTCTGGATTGTCACCAGACTCAATATTCACCATCTTGCTTTTGGGTAGAGCGGATTACCAGCTATATTTTTTACCAGTGATTTTTCAGCTCTACTTACTTTTTCCTTTTTTATGGTTGTTAAGAAAGCAGCCACAGCTTTTGTTTGGTTTGAGTTTGGCTGTGCAGATCTTGTTTTACTTGTATTTTAGTTTGCATTTTTCCCTGACTGACAGATTTGAGTATGTTTTGGGATTTTCTTGGCTTGGATACTTTGGTTTGGGCATTTGGTTACGTTTATGTTCTCTGCATCCATCAATCATTAAGTTTATTGGGCTAATGACGCTGACCATTTTGTTATCTATGGCTCTTTTTGCCAAAAGAGCCATAGATAATGGTCTTGACCCACTACCAGCTTTAAAATTCACTCGGTTGTTTGTTATTCCTTTGGCTACCTTAGTCAGTTTATGGTTTTTATTTTTTTCAGCCAAATTTCATTTTTTAGGTTTAAAAGCAGGTAAAGTCTTGAGTTTTTTGGGCAAGAATTCTTACTTGATCTTTCTTTCTCACACTCTTGGTTTGCGGATAATTTACGCGATTATTACGGCTCAATTGAGTATCTTCACTCTAATATGGATTAGTTTGCTTTGGTCAGCCGCAGTTTATTTGAGTCTCAAGCTGAAGTTTTAGCGTTCTCAAACCAGCCTTGTTGTTTTATAATGTGCGTTTGTATCAGTAGGCCTCATCGTCTAACGGTTAGGACATCGGGTTCTCATCCCGATAATTGGGGTTCGATTCCCCATGAGGTCACCAGACAAAAACAAGTCAGACTAAAGTAATGAACGCCGAAAAACTCATTATTTTCCAGAGGATTTATGATTCTCTTCTTTGGTTATATCCATTAATAAACAGGTTCAAAGACTGCGTCAGCAGTTAATCAAGTTAGGATGTCCGCAGGATTGCCTGATAGCCGTTAGGGGACTGGGTTACTGTCTGGTGAACATTCCTTCTTACTCCAGATTCAATCCGTACAGAGCATTAAGTAGATAGTTTTACCCGGAATACCCCCATCTGTTTCACTCCAGTTTGCGCGACTTCAGTTTGCTGGTTATAATCATTTTATGCATGAAAAAGATAATAATCCAAAAAAAATACAAATAAAAGAAGAAATAACGTACCCTCCCATTTTAGAAAAATTACCTCCTAAAATTTTGGAACGCATAGTTACCGTTGCTGCGCTTTTTTCGATTCTTTATGAAGATGAAGTATTTGACTTTCCGGAAAAATTTAAAGATAAAGTAAAACTAATTAGCGACACATTTGCCAAGATAAAACTTGGGAAGAAAGAGCAAAAGAAGGAAACGGAAATAAAATTTGGCGCTAGGGGTGATATGGGAATATTGGACTATTTGAGACAGCCAGAAATTGATCCAAGGCGCAAAGTGGCAATGATCGTTATGGGTGGGGCACAAACTGGGGTTATTGGGGCAACTGCATGTGGTATGGCAAAAGACAACGGATTGATGGATAAAGTAAGCATGGTCATGGGAATATCAGCTGGTGTTGCTAACATAGCCTATGTGGGAGCTGGTCAATGGGAGCAGGGCATAAAAATCTATAGTGATAATAACACTAGGCCCAATCATTTTTCCCGTATCCCCCAAAATCCAGCTAAGGCACTAGCGATGCTTGGTAGGAGGGTTTTTATGGGCATTCATGGACCTGCTCTAGTTAATACCAATACAGTGGGTGAAGCAATGAGGAGTGAAATACCCTTGGATACACGAACATTTATAGAATCAAATAAAAATCGGGAGATGGTCGCTGTGCTTACTGATGTAGCATCTGGTAAACCAGTATTTGTAGATATGAAGTGTAGTGATATACCAGAATTAGTTAATGCAGCTGTTACTATGCCCGGTTTATCTATCGATCCTTATAAAAAAATAAATGTTAATGGTACAGAAATCGATTGTTGTGACGGGGGAATAGCTGCTCCCTTGCCAATAAAAGAGTTGATAGCTCAAGGATATACAGACGTCATAGTTTTGACAAATTCGTGTTTAGATATAAAACATAATATCGGACATCGGTTGCAAGAGGCCATCTTGTGGATCCTAACTGCCAACCCTAATTTTAAATATCCACCTGCATTTTACGAAATGATAAAGGGCTTTAGGCATAAAATGGTGGAACAATTTCAACAAGTTAAAGAATTAATATCAGAAGCCGGTGATGTCAAAGGAGGCTGTCGGGTGCTGGTCATAGGTCCTTTAAACAAACCACCGGTAGGAATGTTAGATACTAACAGAGAGCGAATTGAAGCTGCAGAAGCAGCAACCCGCAAATTTGCTCATTCACTATTTGCTTCACAAAATTAACCTACTCCAGATTCAATCCGTAGAGATTAGCAAAAGCATAGGGATTTGAGTTAAGCGAGGTTAAAAGGATCAGTTTTTGCCCATTAGGCCAGGGATAGGAGAAAGATTCTAAGAATATCCCGCTATACACTACTGTTTCGTTGGTGCCATCATACTCCAGTAAGGCGAGTTTATCTTTGGCTGTTAGTATCAGATGATATGAGTCCGGAAACCACTGGTAGTTTAGGGTGTTATGGGCACGTACTTTCCGGAAAATTACTTTGTACAAATTGCATAGGTGATTGGTAATTAAGTGACACATGTGGTCGTTTAGTGTTGTACCAATTTAGATACCCAGTTAGTTTAACCTGAAAGGCATCTAAGTCATAGTAGATCTTATCGCTTCTGTTAATAAATTCCTCTTGAATAGTTCTGTTAAACCTTTCTACTACACTGTTTATCTTGGGTGATTTTGGATAAATAAATTGGCGCTTGATGTTTTGCTCTTCTAGATACTTGTGGAACTCCTTAAAGAACTCGCCACCATTATCTGTTTGAACAGTATGGACTTGGTGATAACTTAATTTCTCAAATTCTTGAAAAGTCAGCTTAGCTTGTTTACTTGACAATGTTTTAACTTTCCTCACGTGAGCAAACCTAGTATAGATATCAATGCAACACATAAAATTATGTCTGATGTTATCGATGTAGACCACTACACTATCCATCTCAACATATCCGGGAGAACTCACTTTAGGAGATCTTTTAATTCTGTCTCTTGTAAAACTGTTTTTTCTTTTAGGTTTGAGTGGTTGGTCATAAAAGAGATTTCTTCTCTTAATTACCTTAGAAATAGTTCTACAACTAATTGAATTAACACCAAGCTCTTGAGCATATTGATCAAGAAAGATCTTGATTTTCTCTCTACCAATATTGGCTTTCGCTGCGCCAGTGATCAACTAATGCGCCAGGATGGAGTGGCGTGTGTCCAAGGATACACGTTCGGTGTCCTAAGATCACCAGGTTTTCTCTACTCCCCGCCATAGGCGGGGGGGGAACATAGTGCCTGTATTTCCCGTCTTCTTAAGTTAAAAGTAGGCGGGAGTAAATGGGTTTTAAATATGTATGCAAAAATCTGTGATTTCAAAAATCTACTATTTGCCTACCAATCTGCCAGAAAAAATAAGCGTTATAAAAGAAACGTGGTTGACTATAGCTTTTTCCTGGAAAGCAACCTGTTTAAGCTACAACGAGAGTTGGTATCAGAAAGCTATGTACCTTCTTCTTACGTCTGTTTTACCGTTTATGATCCCAAAACCCGTCAGGTAGCCGCTCCGGCTTTTCGGGACCGAGTATTGCAACACTCTCTGGTTTTACAGATCGAGTCTTTGTTTGAGAAAACTTTTATCTACGATTCCTACGCTTGCCGCAAGAACAAGGGAACACATTTTGGTTTAAAAAGGGTTAAAAAGTTTTTACAGGCGGTTCGCTCCAAATACGGGAAAAGCATACCAATTTATTGCTTAAGAATGGACATTGAAAAGTATTTTGCCAGCATTTCCTGGGATGTGCTTCTTTCGATAACCGATAAAGTAATCACCTGTCAAAAGACAAAAGCCCTGATTAGAAAAATTATCACTAACCACAAATGTTTAAACACCAACCACCGTGTTATTTCTTTACCTCAAGACGTGGTTAGGCAAGATACGCGTCAGGGAGTGCCCATAGGCAATCTTACCAGTCAGCTTTTTGCCAATATTTACCTAAACGAGCTGGACCACTTTGCCAAAGAAAAGCTGCGACTTAAATGGTACGCCCGCTACATGGATGATTTTTTAGTTATTCATCCAGACAAAACCTATCTAAAGCAAATAAAGCAGGAAATTGAACTATTTTTAAAAGACAAACTCAATCTTAGACTGCACCCTAAAAAGGTGATTATTCAAAATGTCAAAGATGGTGTTCCCTTTGTGGGCTACCTGATTTTCTACGACCACGTGCTTATTCGAGGTAAAACCTTGCTAAGAACCAGAAGAAAGCTCAAGTCTGCAAGACTATCGTGCACCAAAAACAATAACACCCGCAAACTTTTGGCCACTTGTAGTTCCATTCGTGGCCATCTTAAGCACGCTAATGCCTACAGCCTGGAAAAAAACCTTTTTAAAAAAGATCAGTAAAATTATTCGCATTTACGGCCATAACTCTAATGATCTATTGCATATTCCAGTAGCTTTTTATATGCTATTAAATAGCACGGCATAGGCGGTGATATTTATGGATAAGTTGATAAACAAAACTGAAATGCAGGAAACAACCAAAATCGCCATTTTTAAAGGTAAGGAAATTAGAAAAACTATCCATAAAAATGAATGGTGGTTTGCGATTGTTGACGTAATATCTGCGCTGACTGACTCTATTCAGCCCGAAGGTTATATTAAAGACATGCGGCGCCGTGACATGGAACTCTCTAATGGGTGGGGGCAAATTGCCACCCCCCTTGCAATTCAGACTCTCGGGGGTCTCCAGAAAGTAAACTGTGCCAATACTGAAGGGATTTTTAGAATCATTCAATCCATCCCATCCCCCAAAGCCGAGCCGTTTAAGCGTTGGCTGGCAAAAGTTGGTTATGAAAGGATACAAGAAATAGAAGACCCTGAACTGGCTACCAAACGAACTAGAGCGTTATATAAAGCCAAAGGCTACCCCGACTCCTGGATTGAGAAGAGGATGAGGGGGATTGAGATCAGAGAAACCTTAACTAATGAGTGGAAAAAAAGGCAAGTTGGCGGGGATAAAGAATACGCTATTTTAACCGCTGAAATATCCAAAGCCACTTTTGGTATGACTCCAAGCGAGTATAAAAAGTATAAAAACTTAAAGCGGGAAAACCTCCGTGACCATATGAACGATTTGGAATTGATTTTTTCCATGCTTGGCGAAGCCTCCACTACGGAAATTGCCAAAAACAAAGATACCCAAGGCTTTAGCCAAAACAAGAAGGCGGCTTACGAGGGCGGAGCTGTTGCCGGCAATGCCAGGCGGGAACTTGAGCAAAAAAGCGGTAAAAAAGTTTCCAGTAAGGAAAATTATCTTTTGTTAAAGAATCGGCAAAAATTGAAAGCAAAATAAAACAACGGCAAAACCAATTATGGTTCAAACACTCAAAGATTACCTATTTAAGCCAAGGTTTCATTTCTCCAGGTTCCAGCTTAATCTGGTGGCTACTTTTTTCCTTTTGGCTGGGATTATTGGCGGTTCTTATCTTACTCTTTCCAATATCCTGCCCAATGTTTTTGCCCTTAATGACACTAATAAAGTGTGGACTTTTAACACGGCAAATAGCGCAAGCTACACCACGAGCCTTACCACGGTTGATGACACCGGCGCCCATCCTACCGGCGGACAAGTGGGCGCCAACGAGTTTACCAACCCAAGCTTTACCTCGGACGCTTCTTCGTGGAGCGGTGGCGCGGTTAATGGTTCTACCACTCCGGCAGGTTGGGTGGTGGTTCCCGGCAACTCCGGCACCTACTCAACAAATGACTTTTTAGTAATGAAGTACGAAGCCAAGAATAACGGCTCCAACCAAGCGGTCTCGCAGGCAACCGGCACACCCTATGTTTTTATTTCTCAAACCGATTCTATTACCAAGTGCGCGGCGGTATCTGTGTCTGGCGGTAACGCTCACCTTATTACCAACAACGAATGGATGACCATTGCCAGGAATGCAGAGTTGCAAACAGCAAACTGGTATGGTGGTACAGTAGGAAGTAACTTTATGTTCATGGGCCACAATGATAATGGCCCGGCTTCAGCCTTGGCCGCCTCAAGCGATGATAACCTACCTTATACCGGTACTAATGATTCTGCCTCAAGCTGTGACGGCGTTTACAGTAACTTTGCCGTAGGAGATGACACCATAACCGGCAGGGCTTGCGTAGGGCAGAAACGCACTCTTTCTTTGTCCAACGGTTCGGTGGTTTGAGACATTTCGGGAAACGTTTGGGAGTGGACTAACAATTTCATTTCCTGTGCTTCCTCAACTTGTACTTCGGCTGAAATGCCTTACGGTTCTTCAGCGGCCGAAGAATGGGTGGAGTACTCAAGCGGTGCTACCGGCTGGGCAGGAGATGTATTAGCCACCTACGGCTCCTTAACCTGGAATGATATGGGGCCTTTAACTACCTCTTATAACTCCGATGAAGGAGTGGGAAGACTCTATACCGATAATAATGCCGCTTACCCCTCGGGCAATGTTCACGCGTTTCACTGCGGCGGCTATTGGGATAATGGGGCTAACGCTGGGGCCTTTACGCTTAGTTTGGCCGGTGCCCCGTCTTACTCGAATGCCGGTGTTGGCTTTCGCTGCGCCAGTGATTCCGTAGCCATCTCTTCCTCTTTCTCATCTAGTTCCGGCCGCGCCGGAGGCGCGGTCTCCGTATCTTCCGGTTCCTATACCAACGGCAAATACGTGCAATCGGTTAATGTGGGGGATACTTCTAGCTATGAGCTTTCCGCATACGCTTACGATCTAACTTCCGGTCATGAAGGCCTAGCGATAAGTGATAATGGTACCTCTTCTACTATTGCCCAGCTTTATTACAATGGTTCGGTTGTTTCCACCACTTACACCAATGCCGGATCAGGCTGGTGGAAACTGACCGGCACTGTTACTGGCGCTAACGCTTCCCGTGAGTATGGAGTTTTAGTTTACAGTGGTAAAAGCGTAAAAGTGGATGACTTTACGTTAAATAAGCAAGGAACTTACAGCGTTTACACCACCAGTGCCTACTCCAACGCCCAAGTTAATTCTTGGGACACGTTTTGCGAAGGCACTTTGATTGCCTCAACCTGCACTACCGATGCGACTTACTCGGGAAACAGCGCTATTAAGTATCAGATCTGTACCGATGACGGCTCAACTTGTGAAACTGTCAGTAGTTGGAAATATTGGGACGGAGATAGCTGGGAAACCGCGAGCAACACTACTATTCATGTAAATACGGCAGCAGAGTTGACCCAAGCCGTTATGCAAGCTTTATCCGTTACTTCTCAAAAAATAGCAGTTAAGGCAATTTTCACTTTTGGCGGAAGTGATGTGCCCTATCTTCCGCATGTTTCCATTGGACTGACTACCGACACCACCGCTCCAGACACAAATGCTTCGGCTATTGCCATGACCCGCTCAAACGGAGGCACAAGTGTAACTTCTAATGGTTGGACCAAAAACGATTCGCCCTACTTTTCTTGGACAGCCGGAGCCGATGCCAGTGGTGGCAGTGGAGTGAAAGGCTACTGTTTATCCTTAAGCCTAGACAACAACGAAGATGGCGTGCCGGATAACGACCCGGCCACAGCCAAAGGACTTTTGGGCACCAGCCCGGTTTCCATTGCCGGTACCACCTGCCAATTTATTACCACCGGTACTAGTATAGATTTTGCTATTGCCGCATATAAAGGCGGTACTTGGCTAACCACTTCCAGCAAACCCTACCTTTTTGCAGTCAAAGTAATAGATAATTCCGGCAATATCTATGCCGGCAGTTCGGCTACTTTTCAATTCCGCTATGATGCTACTGCTCCAACCAATGTCTCCTACATAAACTGCGCTTCAGGTAGCTTTTCCAATGTGGCCGATATGAATTTTTCCTGGCCTACGGGGAGCTCGTCGGTGGCTTCATCTGATGATAATGCCGGACTCTTGGGCTGGCAGTATCAGATCAACTCCACCGCTGGAACCTGGCTTGGAACTACCAGCGAATCAACCTTAGGAGTAGGAAATTATATTGGAAGCGGTGTTTCTTCCCGTTCCCTAACTTTAGCCCAAGACGGCAGTTCAATTGTCTCGGGCAATAATATTGTCTATTTTAGAGCGGCTGATGCGGCCGGCAATACCTCAAGCGATGCCACCATTAGAACCTGCAACTTAACTTTTGGCGGTGACGCTCCTTATTTTGCCGGAGGAGATGCTGTAACCATAACCCCTTCTACCTCCACTTACAATTCTTATGCTCTCTCCTGGCCGGCGGCCACTCCTGCCAATAGCCAAACCGTTACCCATTACTATTATATGATTAATACCTCCCCACCCTCAACTTTGGCCACACTCCAAGGTAACAGCACCACCTATATTGATGACGGCACTTCAAGAACCGTTTCAGCAGCTGCTTTGGCCGGTGTTAACAAGGGCAGTAACACTGTTTATGTAGTGGCCATTGATGATGCCGCTACCCCCAATTACTCGCCTTCCAATTACATTTCCGGCACTTTTACCCTAAATTCCACCGATCCCGACAATGTGGGTAATCTGGTGGCTTCTGACTCGTCCATCAAATCCCAATCGCAGTGGAATGTAACCTTAACCTGGACGGCGCCAACTTACCAAGGAGCGGGAAACTTAACATATCGTGTTTACCGCTCAACCGATGGCACAAGCTTTACTTATATTGGTTCCACTTCAGGATTGTCATATGTTGACAACACTCCTGCCTCCAGCCTTTATTATTACAAAGTTTATACAAGAGACGGAGCCAGTTCTGATTCCTCTGGGACTAACGCTGTTTCTATTACCCCCACTGGCAAATGGACCAGTGCGCCATCACTAGACAGCGGGCCAAGCGCGGGCAGTATTACCACCAAGAAAGCCACCATCACCTGGACAACTTCCAGATCCTCGGATTCAAAAGTGTCATATGGCACTAAAAGCGATGATTATGGCGATGTTGAACCTAGCAATTCGTCACAAGTATCCTCCCACTCCATCCAGCTGACCGGACTTAACCCAGGGACAACTTACTACTACAAAGCCAAATGGACCGATGAAGACGGTAATACCGGCACAAGCAGCGAGAAAAGTTTTACCACTTCCTCGGCACCCACGGTCAAAGACGTTACTGCTAAAAATATCTCTCTTACTTCGGCCATTATCCAGTTTACGTCCAAAGATGCTTCAAAGGTAAAGATTTACTATGGAACAACTACCAGTTTTGGGGGCGCTAAGGAAATTTCAACCTCCACTTCAGAAACAACCTACACGGCAGAGTTAACCGGTTTGCTTGATGGTACAAAGTATTATTACAAGATCAACACCTTTGACAGTGATAATAGTGAGTATGAGGGAACAGTTTTAGATTTTGCCACGTTGCCCAGGCCTAAAATTTCCAACGTTCGCATCCAGCAGGTTGCCAATACCGCTCAATCAACCATTCTCGTTACTTGGTCTACAAATACAGAAGTTTCTTCTATTGTTACCTATTATCCCGAGGGAAAATCGGAAGAGGCCAGAGACGAAGTGAATGTAGCACTGATTAAAGATGAGCACAGAATGATTGTTCGAGGTCTGGCTCCACAAACCAATTATGTTCTATTAGTTAGGGGTCGAGACAAAATTGGCAACGAAGCCACCTCTGATATTCAGCGGCTTACCACTGCCACCGATACCAGACCGCCTCAAATAGCCGATTTACACATTGAGGGTGCGGCCATTCCTTCTACCGCCTCAACAGGTCAGGAATCAATTGCCCAACTGATTGTGTCATGGAACACAGATGAGCCGGCCACAAGCCAAGTGGAGTTTGGCGAAGGTACGGGAACAACTTACTCATCAAAAACCCAAGAAGACAACAACTTAACCTACAATCATCTAGTGATTATTTCCGGTCTTACCCCAAGTAAAGTTTATCATTTAAGAGCAATGTCCAAAGACAAAGCGGGTAATCTGGGCAGCTCCATTGATACAGTAACAATTACCCCCAAAGCAACCGAAAATGCTTTGAATCTAGTAATTACCAATTTACAAGAAGCCTTTGGGTTTTTTGGAGGACTTGGACAATAAAACTATGAGTGAATTAGTGTTTCAAATTCAGCAAGTTTCAAAATCGTTCCATGTGGCAACTACCGATGTACCGGTTTTAAAGAATATCAGCTTTGATATTAAGGCAAAAGACTTTGTTGTTATTTTTGGCCCGTCAGGATGCGGAAAATCAACGCTTTTACACACCATGCTTGGGCTGGAAGAACCCACCAGTGGCAAGGTTTTATTTTTAGGTAAAAATCTTTATGATGGCGCCACAGAGGACGAACGGTCGGATTTTAGGAAACAACATGCGGGGATGGTTTATCAACAACCTAACTGGATAAAAGCCTTAACTGTGGTCGAAAATGTGGCTTTTCCTTTGTACCTTTTGGGTGTTGAGAGAAGTGAGGCTATTGTTAAAGCCGGCCAAATTTTAAGAAACTTGCGGTTAGATAGATTTGTGAATTATCTGCCAAGCGAGCTTTCGTCCGGTCAACAGCAAAAAGTTGCTCTAGCCCGGGCTCTGATTACTAATCCGGAAGTAATAATCGCAGATGAGCCTACAGGCAACCTTGACTATGAGTCTGGTAGAGAACTTATGGAAATGCTTTCCGAGCTTAACCGCTCCGGCCAAACTATTATTATGGTTACTCACGATCTTGATTATTTAAAATATGCCAAAACTGCCATTAGAATCTTTGATGGCAAATTTATTAAACGTTATGAGGGAACAGAAAATGAGAATCTGCAAAAGGTGTTACAAGACAAACGCGGAGACGAAGAACTGCATCTGATGGAATCAAACGGGGAAAAATCTAAATTTGATCGCAACGACTTTAACGATACGATTATTGGGTACTCTACTCGTAATTTTGGAGAAAGAAAAGTCAAAATTTTTAACAAAAAAACTTCTTTTCCGAATTTGTTTTTTCACCTAGTTGACCAAACCGCAAAACTGATCGGCTTTTTTATCCTTCTTTTAATCTATCTTTTGAATTATCTGATTGGTTTAAAAAACTTTAAGCGAATACCAACAACATTTTTTGCCGGGTATCGGAGACTGGTTAAATTCTTAACCAAACGGTTTGATAACCAGTCAAACTCTCCTTCTCGTTTAGATTTAATAGACTTGGCGGTAAGAAACATGAAGGCTAAAAAAACCAGAACCATTGTTACTATTGGCGGGATGATGATTGGTATTGGCGCTATCGTTTTTTTGGTTTCTATTGGCTACGGTCTACAACAACTGGTTGTTACCCGTGTGGCTAGGCTGGAAGAAATGCGACAGGCGGATGTTGCTCCGCAAGCCGGAGGAAAGGTAAAAATTGACGATAAAACCTTGGAAAATTTTAAAGACATCACTGCGGTGGAAATGTCTCTACCTCTAATTGCAGTGGTTGGCAGGGTTAATTATCAAAATTCTGTCTCTGATATGGCGGTATATGGTGTAACTACCGATTATTTAAAACAATCAGCTATTAAGCCGGCGCAGGGAAAGATTTTTGAAAGCAACGAGTTAACGGCACAACTTCCCGTTGGGCAAGTAGCCGGTGTTTCTACGGAAAGCGAGTTTGTGAGTGTGGGAGAGAAAATACAGGATGTTGATTTTACCATTGATTCTTCAGCTTGGATCAGAATAAGAGAAAACGCTTCAACCAATGCTAAGATTTTAGGCTACACCAGAAGAGTTGAAGGTAATTCATCAGGTGAAGAGATATGGGGTGGGACATACCCATCAGAAGACAACGCCGGCAAAGCCGGAGAAACAGAAGACGGCAAGAAATTGGGAAAGTGGCTAAAAGCGCCGGTTCTTTTGTGGCAGGAGCAAGTATGTGATCCAGAAACACAGGGAGATTGTGAAGAGGATGGTAAGCATCTGGTTTTGAGGAACGAAGATGGCAAGCAGGCGCAAGTACTTGGTTACTTTGCCGAAATTAATGTAACAGTTACCGGTACGGTTATAAAACAAGCCCAAGTGTTGGGTGTAACCAGCGACGATCATACCCCCTCGCTTGATTGGGTGGAAATTGCCTCTGAAGCTGGAATTGTGCAAACACCAGATACCAAAACAACAGAATTATCCCCTAACGCCAAAAAACAAGCCGTTGTTAATAGAGCGATGCTTAAAGTCTTGGGTATTAATGAAAATGAAGCGGTTAGAAAAAAATTTACCGCTTCGTTTGTGGTGGTTGGCGATCTTTTGACTGATCCTGAAGAAAAAATTGAGTCTTCACCAGCGGAGTACACTATCACCGGTGTTACTCCAGACGAAAAAACCCCTGTTTTTTATGTTCCTTTTGTAGACTTACGTAGTTTGGGTATTACCAATTATTCCCAAGTAAAAGTGGTGGTTAAAGATCAGGCCGATCTTTCTAAGGCAAGAAGACAAATTGAAGCAATGGGCTACGTTACCAGGTCTGTTTCCGATACCGTGGCTCAAATTAATTCACTTTTCGCCACAGCAAAAACTATTCTTGCCCTTTTAGGCATGGTGGCGTTGGCTGTGGCTGCTTTAGGAATGTTTAACACCTTGACAGTTTCGCTTTTGGAACGCACTCGTGAGGTGGGCTTGATGAAAGCTATGGGCATGAAATCATCCGAAGTGCAGGAGTTATTTTTAACAGAGTCAATGATCATGGGCTTTTTTGGTGGCATCTTGGGAATTATTATTGGCTTTATTGCGGGGAAACTGACTGGAGTTGTGATCTCTCTTTTTGCTATTTTTAAAGGAGTTGGTTTGGTTGATATTTCTTATGTACCACTATCTTTAATTCTTGTTATTATTTTTCTCTCGCTTCTGGTGGGAATTGCCACTGGTATTTATCCGGCCAAACGCGCAACAAAAATATCCGCCCTTAATGCGTTGAGATACGAGTAACATCATATAGTATTTCCAACTAAGCTATCCAGATTTTGTCAAAAGCAAACTTAGCAAACGGCTTTATTGTTGACTTTACTCAAGTAGTTTTATATCATTGGCAATTCAATCGCCAACAGCGGTAGGTTACAAAAACCCCGTGAGTCGGTGTGTTTGTAACCCCAAAGCATTTCTCAATTGATGTAAGTTTAGTGTAAGAATTGGCTGGTAGACTCCTTTGCTAGTAGCAGTTTTAGAAGAAAGGGTAGCCATGAAAAGGCGTTTATTGAAAGCGATTGGCATAGTTTTTTGTTTAGGATTAGTTTTAACAGGGGGAGTGATGGCATACTTTACTAGCAAAGCCACCACTCAACAAGTTGTGGTTGGCACTGGTAGTTTGGCCATTACTATAGATGAGACAACTCCTTTGCAGTTTGATAATTTATTGCCTGGAGAGGAAAAAATCATTAGTTGGACTGTGACTAACACTGGTTCTACTCCAGTTAATATCAAGGGGAAAATTCAAGGTCTTTGGGAAGATGAAGCTTTGACTGGGGGCTTATTGGCAACTAGTGTAGAGGCTCAAGTGGTCGGTGAGTGGCTAAGTTTGCTTTCTGTTCCTACTGGTATCAATCAGGAGTTCTTTTTTAGTTCCACTGGTCAGGAGAATGCCCTTATCAGTTTGGCAAAAGCAGAGTCTTTGCCTATGAGACTCAAACTCCAGTTTGATAGTCAAGCGCCAGATGAGTATCAAAATCAAACTTATAACTTGAGTGTTCATCTAGCCGCCAAACAAACCAACGCTGGAGCTAACTGGCCAGAGAGTTACTAAACAAAGGGCGTAAGCTTTATAATATCTCTGTGAATTATAAATCAGCGCCGCAACTTAACATCAATTTATTATTCCTATCTGGGTGGCTTTTGAAAGAAGATTCTTAAGCTACAAAAAGATGGCTTTGTTGGGCGGTCAATTGATGAGCAAATACGGCACTCTATACGTTTATACTATCCTAGGTTTTGTTTCCTTAATTTTTGTTTTACCGCTGGGGCTAAATTTATCTAAAAAAGCTAAGTCAAAACGCTACGATTGAGTAAGGATTTTAGTGTGTAAAATATAGCCAATGAAAATTAATTTAAGCTTTCTTTTTGGCACGCTTATTTTTAGCTTGGTTTTTTTGGGTAAGGCTGATCTAGTTTTTGCCAGTGATTTTACTGTTACTTGTAAGGGTAAAAATTGCTCTTTAAGTCCCAAGCATCAAGCGCTTTTTTCGGTGACCAATGCATTGCCCGGTGATCAATTTGAGCGCAGTTTGACTATTTTCAACTACAAAAAAACCAACACTTTATTTTTTCTTTCACCTTCTGCTGTGGATCTGCAGGCTTTGGATCAATCTTTGGCCGGGGCGCTTTATCTGTCTGTTGTCACTGGTGAAAATCAAGACAGATTGTTGGGTCCTATCAAATTAAGTGAGTTTAAAAATGTGAAGAATCCTATATTAATTGGCTTATTGCCAGTCAACACAGCCAAGAGTTATAAAATTATGATCAAGTTTACTGAAGATGCCGACAATCACTACCAAAACAAGTCCGCCCAGTTTAACTTGGCTTTTGGTTTTGAGGAAACCAATGTGGAAAGTAGTTTTGTTTCGGTCAAAACTGGCATCTTTCCCCAATCTGAAATCAATGATTGGCCCAATCACTCCGCCTCTCTTTCAGGTCAGGTAGCTGGTGCTAGCACCGAGTGGCTTGAGCCCGGTTTGGTAAAAAACACAAAAATGAGCAAAATGATAATTTCTTTTATGGGCGGGTTGTTGTTTGCACTTTGTGGAACTTTGATAGTAGGCTTGGTTTATCGTCTGTGGCGCAAGTTTTATACGGTTCGGTAAAGTTTGACCAGCTAAACTCGTTTTCGTGAAGAGAAAGATTATTTTTAAATTTCTGGCTGTTTTATTTTTTGGATGTACGTTATTCTTTTTTTTGCCGGCTTCTTCTGGATTTTCTAGTTTTTTTAAAGGCAGCCAGTGGCAAACGGGTAAACTAGATATTACTTCCACTAAAGAAGAAGATGTGAATCTGTCTTTTTGGCCTGTGGGAGAGACGAGAGAAATTTTTTGGCAAGTAGAAAATCAGGGAAGCGTGCCAGTCAAAATCCTTGGTGAAATAAAAGGTGAGTTTTTGGACAAATCATTGAATCTTAATCATGTTTTGATTTTGGATCAATTAGAGTGGAGTGCAGATGAAAAAAGAACTTGGCAGGGGGTTGGATTTAATAAAGATGAAGGTTTTGACTTTTTGATTAAGTTTGGCATGAAGTCAGATTACTTGCTTTATCCAGATAAAAAAATTCAGTTTAAAGCAAGGTTGAAACTCAAAGATGATTTGGATAAAAATTTACAGTTACAACAAATAAACTTTTCTATCAAGAATAAAGCTCATCAACCAAGTGATCCGGTAAGTTTGTTACAAAGTAAAGCGCGGGCGTGGTTTGCTGATGAAGCAATATTAAATTTTGAGGCAAAAACCGGTGATTGGAGTGCGCCTGTGACTGAAGTTTTACTACCAGATTGTTCTGGAGAGTATTGTCACGTTCAAGAGTTAATTACAAGCGGTGATTTCTCCAATCTTGATGTTTGGCGGGTTGAGGAGGGAGTAGTCTCTGCTTTTGGCGTGGCGGACTCACCCCTGCCCGATAACACTCGGGCAGGGGTGAAACTAGAATTTGTTCTGAAAGAATTCTTGTCGGTTTTGCCACAAACAGCTACTTTGTCTCAAATACTCACTCCAAATGGTAGACAGAACAGAGTTGCTTTTTACTATTGGTTGGTAAGCAATGAAGAGCTTGCGGGTTTTGATCAACCAAGTTTAAGTTTGGTCTTTGGTGATAAGCTCATTTTTGAGGCCACTGGCAGTACGCAGTCATGGCAAATCGGCTGGGCCGATTTGCCAGAGTTTGATCAACCCACCGAGCTTAAATTTGTGCTGCAAAACACAGGCGACGATGCAATGCTACCTGAAGTTTACTTAGCCAATGTTAGTAGCAAATTGGTTTTATTTAAAAACCCCGATCTAACCAAGCTTCAGTTTAAAACTGATGAAGAAAACACCCAAACTCATGTTTTGTATTTTGACCAAAATTATCAATTAATACATCAACAAGCCAGCGGTCTTGGTAAGAATGAGATTGTCCTGAATAGCCCTGCCTTACCACAAATGATTAAGTTTTGGTCAGTTGATGAGTTTGGTTTAACTGAAAAAGAACAAACCTTGCAGATTTTAGGTCTGACTCAAGATACTTTTAAGCCACAAATGATCAAGGCTCGGCGCAACACTCAAAACGAACTAGCTTTATTGATTGCCTCTGATGGCACAAAGGAGACCAAAAACTTAAAAAGTGTTGAAATTCAGGCAAGTAAAAAAGCGATTACTGCAGAAACCAGTTCTCAAGAGTTGCGAAGCATTACTCCTGACATAACCACTCCATTTATTAAGTTTAAACAATCTTTGGCTTCCACCCAAACTCCTGCAGTCATGAGTTTTCTAGTAGACTCACATGAGGTTTGGTTTAGAGTGAGATTGTTTTATCATAACGCTTGGACCACTCAATGGTCAGAGCCATTTTACTTGCCTTAACCACTTGGCTTAAACCCACTCTTGCGCGTTTAGCGCTTAATCTTGCATAATGGAGTCATGTCTGCGCGTTTGTTTTCCAATTTAGCTCATATCTTTCACCCGAGAAAATCCAACAACTTTCGTCCCAAGGTTTTGCACCCAGACTCTATGTTGATCTTGGGTGTTTGTTTGAGTGGCTTGATTATGGTGGGTGGAATGCTTGTTAAATCAATTCATCCTATGGGATTGGTATTGGGTTATGCCTCAAATATCAATGTCTCACAGGTGGTAGCAGAAACAAATCAAGAAAGGCAGCTGGCAGGATTGCCAGCCTTGGTTTTTAATCAAGAGTTGGCTTTGGCTGCTCAAGCCAAAGCCAATGATATGTTTATCAACCAATACTGGTCACATATTTCCACTGCTGGCAAAGAGCCATGGGATTTTATTGAAGAGGCTGGTTATCGTTATCAAGTAGCGGGAGAAAACTTGGCAAGGGATTTTACCAACACTGTGCAGATGGTGGAGGCTTGGATGCTCTCTCCCACTCACCGAGCCAATATCTTGAACCCAAGGTATCAAGAAATTGGAGTAGCAGTGATAGATGGTGAGTTAGGTGGTGTAGAAACTACTTTGGTGGTACAGATGTTTGGGGCGAAAAATATTGCCCCCGCTGTTTTGGTAGAAGCTCCAGAGAGTAAAGTCAGAGAATCTGACTCTCAACAGCTAGTGTGGCAAGTTTATAATGAAAATCAAGAAGAAGTACAACAAGAATTACTACCAAGTGAGAATCAATCTCCAATGATTTTGGCTGGTCAAGATCTAAAATCACGACGGGTTTCAGCCCAGTTTAGTTACTCTCCCAATCAAGTGGTGAAAGCAGTGTTTTTAAGTCTTTTGTTGGTACTTATCTTTACTTTGGCTTATGATATGTATGCTGTGGGTCATCATCAAACCTCCAGAACAGTCGGTAAAAATCTGGCTCACATTGCATTTTTGGGATTGATCGCATTTGTGATTATTCTTTATAAATCAGGTTCAATTGGCTAATTGTTATGTTAAAAAAAGAATTGACAAATCACAAAAAAGAGTACCTGTCTTTGTTCGTAGGTCTTGGGTGTTTCTTAGCGCTTTTCCTCTGGGTTTGGCCTAACGCCTTTTTTATTCGCTTGACGGTGGTTGGATCGGGTGTATTTTACATAGTGTGGGGAATTTTGGCTCATCATTATGCATCAAGGCAAGTCTATCTGGAGTATGTAATTTTGGCTCTTATTGGTTTTTTGGCAGTATTTTTTTTGACAATTTAAAAATATGAAAGGAAAAATATGAAAGGCATTGTTTTGGCAGGTGGTAGTGGGACTAGACTTAGTCCTTTAACCAAGGTAACTAGCAAACAATTATTACCTGTTTACGATAAACCCATGATTTATTACAACCTGCAAACTTTGCTCAAGGCAGGTATCAAAGATATTTTGGTGATTGTAGCTCCAGATCATGCTGGCGATTTCTTAAAACTTTTGGGTAGTGGCAAGGAGTTTGGTTGCAAGTTTACTTATGAGATCCAAGACTCGCCAGCTGGTTTACCGCAGGCATTTCTGATTGGCGCCAACTTCATTGGTGCTGACAATGTTACTCTCATCTTGGGTGATAATATTTTTGAAGATGATTTTTCTCAAGCGATCAATAGTTTTTCTTATGGAGGTAGAATATTTATCAAAAAAGTACCTGACCCGCAACGTTTTGGAGTAGCGGAGTTCAATCAAAATAAGCAAGTGATCAGTATTGAAGAAAAACCAAAAACACCAAAGTCTGATTTTGCAGTAACTGGTCTTTATATTTATGATCAAACTGTAGTAGAAAAAGCCAAAGCACTGAAACCCTCTGCCAGAGGGGAGCTGGAAATTACTGACTTGAATAACGTTTATTTAAAAGAAGGATCTTTGGATGTAGCTATGGTGGAAGGTGTGTGGTTTGATACTGGGACCTTTGAGTCGCTGTACGCAGCCAGTACTTTTATTAGAAAAAAGGTCACGCAAAATGCTTAAGCGAACGGTTTTTTTTATAGGCTTGTTTATGAGTCTCTTGCTTGTTCTTGGTGCTCAAGTGATTCGCGCTCAATCCGATACTTATGTTTCAGCTGATCAGAATAAAAGAGGAGAGCTTGTAAAAACTTATGGAGCTCAAATTCAGGCTTATCAAGATACTTACCGTCGTTATAGTTTGGCATACACCCAGTATAGACAGTTGCAGACCATTGCTTCTCTAGGAGAGCTAGTAGATTTGAGTAGAGAAACCATGAGGAGAAGAGGAGAGGTGATCTTGACTTATCTAGACATTTTGTACTTGGAGCTTCAGCTTGTTTCCGATGAACAATCTGCATCAAAACAAACTTTACTCAAAGGATTGGAACAGTTGCACTACGACTTTTTGTTGCAACAGAACTTGATTGCCAACAGCCAAGATTATAAAGCGCTTAACACTAGAGCTGAAGCTTTTGTGGATCTGATTTGGACTCTTGACTACTACTCGCTTAAAACTAAGGCCTATGTTTACTCAAGCAAAGTGCAAGATTTTTACCTAGAAACTCAAAGTTATGCAAAACAAATTGAGGAAGAATACCAACAAAACCCTAAATCGAACAGCAAAGCTGTGGAAAGACAGAGGGCTATGGATCAGATAGCTGATAGCTTTGCCAAACTTGAGTCTTTGCGTCAAGCGGTAGACAAGGAGGAAGCAGAAGATGAAATTGATCAAGGCTGGTATACTCAATATCTTTCCAAGCTACAGGCAGTGCAAAATCAGCTTCTTCTAGTTTTAGCTTACCTCAAAGAAGCTAGTAGGCTTTAGCTGATGAAAAAGTAAAAAAGGACATAAATGTTAAAAGAAGCAGAACACAACCAAACGATTTTTAGCCAAGTGGAGCCAATTTTGGATGATCAATTACCAAAAAAATCACTGCTAAAATCCAAAGAAGTAGTAACTCAAGAGCATAAAACTCCGTGGTTTAAACAGCCGCGAAAGGTAATTATTGCTGTTGTCTTGAGTTTAACCTTTTTGATGGTTACAATGTGGTTGCTCTTGGCTCAAAACAAAACGGAGCCTAGCGTGGTACTTGATCAACTACCTATACCTACCAAATCACCAGTTGCAACTGACTTGCCTGCACAAATTGAGAACACCCGTCAAAGACTCAAAAGATTGGATTTTCAGGACAGCGCTTTGGTTTTTCCTCAAATAGATAGAAAAATTTACATCAACTTGGTAGATTAGCGATTGCTTTTAAGCTAGAATGCAATAAAATTTAGAAGAAGGAGTTTGGGTATGTCTTTTGAGTTTGCTCAATTTGAGGCGAAAATTAACAAGATCTTTGATCATATTAAAATGGAGCTTAATAGCTTGAGAACTGGTAAGGCCAATGTACAGTTGCTTGATTCGATTCGGGTGGAAGCCTATGGTAGCTTGATGAAATTAAGCGAAGTAGCGAGTCTTTCTGTACCAGATCACACTCTGATCATGATTAAGCCATGGGACAGATCTTTAGTGGGTGGTATTGAAAAAGCTATTGCTACCGCTGGAATTAATTTAAGTCCAGTGGTAGACGGAGAGGTGGTGCGCGTGCCTGTACCAGCATTGACTCAAGAAAGAAGAGAAGAGATGGTTAAGTTGCTTGGTCAAAAGATAGAAGCCGGGAAAGTAATGATCCGTACTGCCAGATCAGAAACCAAACAGGAAATAGAGTCAGCCAAAGGTGCGGTAGCAGTGAGCGAAGATGACATCTCTAGAGATTTAGATAATTTGGAAGAAAGAGTAAAGACGGCCTTGGGTAAGGTTGAGTTGATTTCTGAACAAAAAAAGAAAGAGTTGCTTACAATTTAAAGATGTTAGTTGGTGTCCTCGAATCTGCTATCTTAGTCATTTTAACGCTCTCTGTTCTGGTGATTATTCACGAACTAGGGCATTTTCTTGTAGCCAAATGGGCAAAAATTAAAGTAGAAGAGTTTGGTTTAGGTTATCCACCAAAAATTAAAACTTTATTTAGATTGTTTGGTACCGAGTTTACTCTCAATATGATCCCCTTTGGTGGATTTGTGCGCATGACAGGGGAAAACAGTAGTGACTTAAAGGCAAAGGAAAGGCTGTTGCCAGGAGAGTTTTATTATGCAAGCAAGGTGAAGCGTTTGTGTGTAATTTATGCTGGAGTAATAACCAACTTAATCTTTGGTGTTTTGGCTTTTGGTTTGGTTTTTTTGCAAACAGGAATTCCTAGCGTGGTGGAGAGACCCAGAATTACAGAGGTCTTTCCTCACTCTCCAGCTCAATTGGCACAAATCCCTGTGCCTGTAGAAATTCTAGGCTTTGAGGTGGACGACAAGATGGAGGGTGTTAGTGATATCAAGTCCGTGCAAGATTTCGTGGCAAATCACTCTGGTCAGAAAGTGAAGCTGGTGACTACTGGACGTTGTCAAAAATTGGAGTGTGAATCAGTTCCTCAAAAGTTTGAAATTTATGTGAGGACCAAAGAAGAAACGCCTGCCAATGAAGGACAGCTAGGCGTGGTGTTTGATCAAACGGTTTTATTGTTTTACCCTTGGCATGAAATGATTTATCGTTCAATTTATCATGGTTTTAGTCAAGCTTTCTTTTTGTCCAAACTAATTTTAGAAACTTTGAGTCAAAATACAGGGAATATCTTTAAAGGTGAGTTCAAAAATGAACTGGCTGGGCCAATTGGTATTGTTGACCAAGTTTACTCCATCAAGCTTTTTAAGTTTGATTGGTTAACCAAGGTTTCTTTTGCCGGTATGATCTCTGTTAACTTGGCTTTAATGAACTTTTTACCCATTCCGCCACTTGATGGTGGCAAAGGTTTAATGACTGTTTTAGAATTTTTCATTGGTAGAAAGAGAAGCTTAAGGCTTGAAAACGTTTTAAGTTATGGCGGATACTTCATCTTAGTTGGTCTTTTGGTGGCTATCACGGCCCAAGATCTTTGGAAAATTATTGGCAGAGTGCCTGCATTTTTTGGTTGGAATGTTTAAATGGAGTTTATGAAAAAGAAAAAATTTAATACCAAACAAGCAAAACCTCCAGTTCAAAAGCAAACAGTGGAGCTTGATTCTTTGTTGGGTTATAAGGTAAGCTTGATTTTCCGTGATTTAAAAAAGAGTCTAATAGTCACGGTTTTATTCGTGGCTGCTTTAGTGGCGATTTTTTTGTATACTTGAAAAGCATATAGGATAAAGAAAGGAAAAGAGTATGAAATTGCGTCAGTTGATGATATTTTCGCTTATTGTCTATGTTTTGTCAGCCGGTTTGGTTTATGCCATTAAGCCCCAATCAAACAAAGTCTTGGGTACTTTGCCGTCAGACGCGGCAAATGGTGAGCAGTCAGTTGATGATCAGACGGCACTTGGGTTATTGCTACAAATTGATCCTCAAGAACCCAAAGATGCTGCCTGTCCTCTGAATGGCAAGCTGTACACCAAAACAGAGGAGCAAGCTTGGCAGAAGCGTAGGCCGTTAGCCGTAATGATTGAAAACTCTCCTGATGCCAGACCGCAGTCTGGCATGTCTTCTGCTGATATAGTTTTTGAGGCTTTGGCCGAGGGCGGAGTTACAAGGTTTATGGGCATGTATTACTGTGATGTGCAAAAACAAGAGACATACTTGGCCCCAGTGAGATCGGCCAGAACCTATTTTGTAGACTGGGCTTCTGGTTTTAACCGCCCACTTTATGTTCATGTGGGCGGAGCTAACTTACCTGGTCCAGCTGATGCTTTGGGTCAGATTTCTGATTACGGTTGGGCTTTAGAGAATGATCTTAACCAGTTTTCTATTGGGTTTCCTACTTTTGTGAGAAATAACAATCGTCTTGATCATGAAGTAGCGACAGAACACACCATGGAAACTACCACAGAGAAGCTCTGGGCGGTGGGTGAAAAAAGAGGTTGGACCAATATGTCGCCAGAGATGAAACGGGGCAAAAAGGTACTGCCGGCTGAAGATTGGCTTTTGGGTTTTAAAACATTTGAGTTTGCCGATGAACCGGCTCAATCAGGCGCAGTGAGTAATATTGCTTATGATTTCTGGTCTGGTTATACCCAATACTCCGTGAAGTGGCAGTATGACAGTGCCACAAAACAGTATCAACGTATTTTAGCTGACCAGCCACACATGGATCTAAACAACAACAAACAAATTACAGCCAAAACAGTGGTGGTGCTTTTGACCGATGAAAAGGGGCCAATTGATGAGCTTAAACATATGTTGTATAAAACCATTGGTACTGGCGATGCCTTGATTTTTAGCAACGGCGAAGTTAATAAAGTAAGCTGGAGCAAACAGAGTAGAGAAGCAGAGCTTAAGTTTATGACCAAAACCGGCAAAGCCTTCGCTTTTTCCAGAGGTCAAATTTGGATCTCGGTACTAGATAAAGCCAACGAGGTTATTTATTAGGTGGGTTTATGACTAATTTAGAAGACTTAATGATCTCCAAAGTGAGGGTGAAAATCCTGAAGCTTTTTTTTGCTGATACTCATGAGATTTATTACGTCAGAGAAATTACGAGGCTTATAAATGAGGAAATCAATGCTGTTAGGCGGGAGCTTGATAGGATGTTGGGTTTTGGTTTGGTTAAAAGCGAGCAAAGAGGCAACAGGCTTTATTACTGTTTAAATCCACGCTATCTCTTTTTTCAAGAGTTACGTCAGATTATTGCCAAAACAATTGGTTTGGGTAAAGACATTCTGCAGTTTAGACGAAAGCTTGGCACTTTGAATTTTGTGATGTTTTCTAGCAAGTTCACGTCTGGTCAATTGCCACATCAAGGAGAGGTGGACGTGTTGGTGGTGGGGGACGTGGTTTTAAGTGAACTTGAACAATTGATAAAAAAGCATCAGCAAACAATAGGTAGGGAAATCAACTACGCTGTGTTTAACCAAGAAGAATTTATGTTCAGAAAAACCAGAAGAGACCCATTTATTATGGAGGTACTTTACTCTGGTAGAGTGATGATTGTAGGTAATGAGGCAGAGTTTGTTGAACGTAAAATTCCGGGTTTAAATTAAAGATGCCAAATATCGCTCAAACAAAAAAAAGATTGTTTTGGTTGGGTTTACTTTTTTTACTCTCTGCTTTTATTGCGTTTCCTGTTGAAAAGAAATTCAGTTTTAATTTATTGGGCCAAACAAGAGAGCTTGGATTTAAAACGGGTAGCCTCAACTTGGATATTTTTGGTTTAAAACTTAGTCGTGATTTTCAGTTTAAACAAGGGCTTGATATTCGCGGCGGCACCCAGGTTATTCTAGAAGCTGATATGAGTACGGTGGAGGAGTTAGACAGACCGGAGGCTTTGGCCGCCGCGGCCGCTGTAATTTCTAGAAGAGTGGATTTTTATGGTATCGCTGAACCCAGCGTGCAGACGGCGCGGTTTGGTGAGTCTTACAGACTGATCGTGGAGTTGCCCGGAGTAGATGATCAAACACAGGCTTTAGACTTGGTGGGCCAAACCGCGCAACTAGAGTTTGTGCTTTTAAAACAACCACCCGCAGAACAAACAGTTCAAGAGGTAACACGACAGGGACCTGAAGATGCTTCTGTGAGTGCCGAGACGCAAAATGTAGTTTTAGAGCCCATTGGTTTGGGTGGTAAACAGCTGAAAAGAGCCAACTTGGCCTTTGACCAGCAAACCGGTGCTCCTACCGTCCAGCTGGAGTTTGATGCTGATGGCAGGAAAATTTTTGCTGATGTGACTCAAAAAAATACGGGAGAGATACTGGGTATCTTTCTTGATGGCTCTCCTTTAATGCTACCTAGAATTTCCACCCCTATTCTGGATGGTTTGGCTGTGATTACCGGCCAGTTTAGTGTAGAAGAAGCCAAAAAGTTGAGTGTGCAGCTTAATGCTGGAGCTTTGCCAGTACCGATCAAAGTTTTGGAACAAAGAATTATTGGCGCCAGTCTGGGCCAAAATTCAGTGGAAAAAAGCATTAAAGCAGGGCTAATTGGTTTAGGTATCGTATCTTTGTTTATGCTAGTTATTTATGGCAAAAAAGGTTTGTTGGCAGATTTTGCCTTAATAGTTTATGCTTCGCTTACTTTGGCTTTGTACAAAATTATTGGAGTGACCATGACCCTGCCCGGCATTGCTGGTCTAATTCTTTCCATAGGTATGGCGGTTGATGCCAATATCTTGATATTTGAGAGAATAAAAGAGGAGCTACGTAAAGGCAAACCCTTTGCCATTGCTATGGAACTAGGTTTTGGCAAGGCATGGGATAGTATTAAAGATGCCAATGTAGCCACCATTCTAACGGCTCTGGTTTTAATAAATCCAGCCAACTTCACCTTTCTTAATACCAGCGGTTTGGTAAGAGGCTTTGGAGTCACGCTACTGATTGGCGTTGTTTTGGGTCTATTTACTGGAGTGGTAGTGACAAGAAATTTGGTACGCTTTTTTCTCCACACTCATGCAAACAAGGAAAAATTATGAAACTACTTAACCATTACAGAGTTTTTTTTATTGTTTCTTTGTTTTTTCTTTTGCCGGGTATTTATAGCTTGCTTAAGCATGGTTTACT
>Ga0172375_10000697_pt1 | contig 54092 bp, 37 predicted proteins | sample LakKiv1m_FD_114537 | JGI IMG/M metagenome (GOLD analysis project Ga0172375, IMG submission 114537) | Freshwater microbial communities from Kabuno Bay, South-Kivu, Congo - kab_092012_11.1m | ecosystem: Environmental > Aquatic > Freshwater > Lake | place: Democratic Republic of the Congo...
ACCCTTTTTGCCCGGACCGAAATGGGCGAAGAGGTTGACTGGTCGGTTTTGAGCAAGAAGACTACCCCGCAACCCAAAGTCGCCGCAGAGAAATTGCCAACCGAATTTATGTTGCATAATAATTATCCCAATCCATTCAATCCAGTGACAAATATTAAGTTTGACCTGCCGGAAGATGCGCATGTGACGATTACAGTCTATGATATCAATGGCCGGGAAGTGCTTCAATTAGTCGACCGTGATATGAGTGCCGGATACCAGAATATTATCTGGAATGCTAAAAATAAGTTCGGCCACAATGTGGCCAGTGGTTTTTACATCTGCAAGATGCGGACAAGCACCGGATTTGTCAAAACCAATAAGATGATCTTAATGAGATAAGGCATAGAACGATATAAAAAGGAGAGGGGCAGTTGCCCCTCTCACTTTTTCTGTTATGAATAAAACCGGTTAGTGACAATTTCGTAAATTATAATAATGGCTCAGATCGATAGAGAAATGCAAAGAAGCAATGCAACCAGGAAGAAACCGTCCTCAGATCACTCTGCGGATTCAGCCGCGAATAAAATAACCGGGCCGCAAATCGTTATTCTTCTTATCATCTTCATTATTCCGGTGATATTTTCAAACCGTCTCTATTATGGTTATGATATTCCCCGGGAAATACTGTTTAAAATAATGACCGTTTTGGCCTTTGGTTTGGTCCTGTTTACACCCAACGAAAACAGTGTAAAAATCAATTATCTGGACGGCATTGTATTTTTTCGGGTAATATGGATTCTTCCGCTTTTGTTACTGGCCGATCGATATTCGCAATCCATTGACAATATCCCTTTATCATTGTTTCTGATACTGTTTTATTTTGTATTAAAATTTGTTTACAGTACTCAGGGTCAGATTGCTGACTCACTGTTTAAGATTATTTCCGGAGCAGCCATTGTCGAGGCCATTTTCGGCATTATCCAGCAATTCAATCCGCATTTTTTAGGAGCGATGGTTAATCTGGGATATGAAACTCAGGTAATTGCGTCTTTTGGCGGGGCGAATTCATTGGGATGCTATTTAGCCTTGTCGGTTCCATGTTTACTTTTTACGATTCAAAAATGTAATTCAATATATCTCAAACTTACCTGGATTATCGGGTTGTTATTAGTGATTATCGCACTAGGATTGACCCTCAGCAGGGGAGCCTGGATTGCCCTGACTGCCGGGCTTGTCTTCTATTATTATACGGACCTTGTTCAATTGTGGCAGACGCTTAAGGTTAAGCATCCTTTATTATTAGGTATAGGCTTGTGTTTCGGAATAATTGTTATTGGACTTGGCTTATTCAAGATATATAATCAAAACGTCGAATCTTCGATAGGACGCATATTTTTATGGAAGATCAGTTTACTGATGTTCCGGGATTATCCCTTGCTCGGAATTGGCTATGGCAACTACGGTTACTTATTTCCTGATTATCAGGCGAAGTTATTCGACAATCCGGTCAATGTGAAGTTCATCGATAAGGCCTGTAGTGCAAAAATGGCTCATAGCGAATTCTTCCATATTTTAGCGGAAACCGGCATAATAGGATTGTTGCTTTTTATGTTACTAATAATCATCGTTATTGTCATAGTTGTCCGCCTTTTAAGAATTGTTAAAGATCAAAATCAGACAAGAGAAATTCGCATTTTTAGTACGATACTGGTAATTATACTGATCCACTCAATTGTCGACACCGTACTGCATGTACTGCCCATTTCACTGGTTTTTTATACGTGCATTGCCGTTCTATCCGTTTATTACGATCAAGAAAGTAAACATGCAGTAGAATTGAAATTAAGGCTAAAGATTGTATATGCTTTAATAGCCTTAATGTTATTGGGCCTCACCGGTTATAACGGTTATAAGAAGATTAATGGATATTATTTCTGGCGTCAGGGATTGAATAATGTGTCGCAACATCACTGGCAGGCAGGAATTGATTATTGTCAAAAAGCCCTGAAATATCTGCCTGGCAATGGAGAACTAAAATTTCATCTTGGTTCGGCTTATTCCTATACCGGTGAATTGGAAAAAGCATACAATTATTTAGACCAGTCGATGCCTTTATTTAAAGACAAGAATCAATATATGGTAATGGGCATTACCTGTATGAACCTGGGCAAATTTGAATTAGCCGAACATTATTTAAGACGAACAACCTATATGTTTCCCCAAATGCTTTATCCCCATTTTCTACTGGCGCAATTATATGACCGGACCGGTTATGTAATCAGGGCAATAAGCGAACTGCAGTATATCATCGAAGCCGAACCACGGATTATGTCCGAACAGGTAAAAACGATTAAACAGGATGCCGCCAGAATTATAAAGATTCTGGAAGGAAAATTGAAACAGTGAAATACCCGTCAGAAGCCGGTCTATTGACAGGCCGGAAATTTATATTTTTCGGATTACTGTTTTTATTTTCCTGTTCGAAAACTCATTATTTGACAAACATTGATGAGATTGATACCCGATTTTTCATTGATTCTAAAAACGATGTGTATTTTTCCAACAAAAATGGAGATCAGTATCAGATAATGACCTGGCAGAATAATTCGGCATCGGTTGTTATTAGCACGAAGCACGATCTGTTTAATCCGTTTTGTTACAAAAACGAGGTCTGCGCACTCTATGATAATAACGGAGACGAGAACTGGCAAACCACTCAACCGGAATTAAATGCTCAGTTAATAAATCGCTATATAGAACGGATCGAGTCAGACAAGGCGGGGAATTGGATTGTATTTCAGCCTAAAAATACCTTCGAATTGTTATTTCTGGATGTGCGGACCGGATATATACAAAAACTTGGTGATATTAATACCCGGTATCACAATACCGTTTTCGATTCTGAAAATCAGCAGATTATTATAAGTCTTGATAATAGAATAATTGTATATAACCTAAATCCCAAAGAAGTTAAAACGCTATTGGATGGTGTTCTTGGCGAAAAACGCAATATCTTTCTATCCGGAAGCGATCTGTATTTTAATTCAAATGATGTTTCCGAATATCATCAAATATATAAATATTCATTGTCTGGAAATAACGCTAAGCCAGTCTTGGTTTATAGTGACACGTCGGATGTAATGATGCCGCAAATTATTAATGGCGATCTTTATTTTATCCAATGTGTCCGGAATCATTATCAGTTAAAACGAAGAAGTAGTAATGAGACTGTTTTCATTACTAAAACCGGAGTGGTATACCAATATTCATATTTCAAAGATAATAGCATTTTATTTTCATACAGTGATTTCAATTTGCCGATGGCATTAATGCAATACCATATCCAGGAAAACAAAATTGTAAGACTGACAGGTGAAACCAGCAAGTTAGGTATCAAATATATTTATCAGCCAATGAGTGATGGACTGTCGCCGGCTTACCGGATTATCCTTAATGGAAAAAAGAAGGGGGTTATACTGTTTTTCCACCCTGGCTTGAACGGTGACTTTTCGCCCCGCTGGGATACGATCTTGATGAACCTTGCTAAAAACGGTTATGAGATCGTATGTCCGAATTACCCGATGTCATTCGGTTATGGCAAACGATACAACAAGGCACCTTTTCAAGATGCTGTTATGGATATGAGAGGGTGGAAGGACCGAATAATAAAGGAAAGTGACGACATTCCTCTGTTCCTGCTTTCTGCCAGTTCCGGGAATTTATTGTCAGATGCTGTATTATATTTTGATAACCAAGGTGTTGACGGTGCAATTTCTTTATTCGGATTTTATAATCCACGTATTCCGTTGGCAGATGTCCAGCAATTAATTGTGCTGGGGAAAAACGATCCTCGGGTGATCTTTGAAGATAGAACAACACAGGTATTGATATCCAGTAAACGAAATATCAAATATTTCAGTCTGATAAATGAAGGTCACTGGATAAGATACGATCATAACAATGCGCGTATATTAGATGTTATTATTGCATATATCACGAACATTTGTAATTGATCTGGTAAAGTTATCACTCAGAAAAACAAACCATTCAAGCCATTTTTCAAAAGTATTTTGTGATTTGACAAAATTGAAAAATGATTCGTCAATTTTTACGAGTCATTCATTAAAACATTCAAATGATCTGTTAGAATTGTTAAGTCATTCAGCAAAACATTTAAGTGATCTGGGAAAGTTCCCAAGTCACTTGACAAAGTTGCCGGATTACTGGTAAAAGTTTACGAGCGATAAAATAAAACTGTCGAGCGATCTGACTAAACTGATAAGTCATTCGAGAGTTTTGTTTATTGGTCCGGCAAAACGATAAAAGGCTGGAAGCGACATACATTCACAGACGTAAAGCGACGCTTATCCGATAATACATTCGAAGCAAAAGGAAAAGAGACGAAACATATTGACAATGCAAAAACGCCGCGCGTCCTGAAAATCTATCTATGGGTATACATAATATATCTTATGCATATACTGGTTTTAACCGTTATTGGATTACTCCGGCGATTCATTTCATTTTGAATTATGCCCTCATTGTTTAAATTTCACTGTAATTATATATGTATAAAAGATTCATCTTATCGTTATTAATATTATTTACCACAAATGCTTTCGGCGCCGGTCAGAAATATTATTTTTACCATCCGGATTTGAACTATGGCTCTGAATCCACTTTCAATCCGATCAATTTGTTCATCAACGGCTCTTTTGACATTCTCAGAAATGGCGCTCACACCAAGGATATTTTCGATCAGCCTTATCGGGCCGGAATGAAGAATGTTTTCAGTAATATTTTAAATCCCTTTGAAAACATTCAGAATTACGGAAATCAAAAATTCTTCAAACGTGAAATTTTTAATCTCAGCACTGATACCCAGGAATCCCAGTTTTTACCAAATATCGGCTTACATTTGATCGGTAACGCTATGCAATACGCTAAATTGGCGGAATGGTACGATTATCACGATTATCCATACCCAAAAATCCTATCGTTTCTGACTACATTTTCATATCAACTTATGAATGAAACCGTCGAGAATGGCAGTTATTCCGGAACCAATGTCGATCCAATCTCCGACATGCTGATATTCAATCCTCTGGGAATATTATTGTTCAGTACGGAAGCCGGTCAGCGCTTTTTCTCGACTAAAATGCCAATCTATGACTGGTCGATGAATCCATATTATAATCCCAAACACCGTTCAATTGAGAATGCCGGTCAGCAATATGCCACTAAAATAAAGTTCAAACCTGCCGGTAAGACTGCCCTTTTCGGTTATTGGGGCGTAGTATCGACTTTCGGAATCAGCCGGACAATTAATAAAAGCAACGCAATGTCATTCTCCGCCGGAGCCGTCGTGAATAAATTAAAATCCAACGATGAGAGTATTGCCCGCTATATGACGCCGGATATCGATTATGCCGCGGCTGTATTTTTTGATAGAAATAATTCCCTGTTAGGTTCTCTGATATTAACGGGGCCAAAATCCTTCAACGTCCGGCTGGAAGTATTTCCGGGTGTAATTGGATACAACAATTACAAGCCTGGTTTTTATATCGGAGCCGGCAAGATTGACCGTTTCCAGATGGGGATTTCATTCCCGAATTTCCCGTTTGGGATAATTGGAAAAATAAATTCATAAGATGGACGAACGATGAAAATATTAGTCACAGGTGGCGCCGGGTATATTGGCAGTCATACCCTCGTGGAATTATTGAACGCCAATCATGATTTGATTGTCATGGACAACCTTTCAAACAGTAAAATTGAATCTATCAGAAGAGTCGAGCGCATTACCGGCAAGACGCTGATATTCAGGAATATTGACCTTTGTGATATAAATAGCCTTGAAACCATATTCCGGGAGAATCACTGCGAGGCGGTTATTCATTTTGCCGGCCTGAAAGCCGTCGGTGAATCCGTTCAAAAACCGTTATTGTATTATCAAAATAACATTACCGGTACGATTAATTTAGGCCGGGTTATGTTAAAATATAATGTTAAAAATATAATCTTCAGTTCGTCCGCTACGGTTTATGGTAATCCGGCTTCAGTCCCGATTACGGAAGATTTCCCGGTCAGTACGGTTAATCCGTATGGTACCACTAAATTAGTGATTGAAATGATCCTGAAAGACATCCGGATCGCTAATCCGGATTGGAATGTCGTCATTCTCCGGTATTTCAATCCGGTGGGAGCCCACGAATCAGGTTTGATTGGCGAAGATCCGAACGGAATTCCGAACAACCTGATGCCGTATATTTCCCAGGTTGCGGTCGGACGTCGGCCCTTTCTGAATGTTTTTGGGAACGATTATCCGACTAAAGACGGCACCGGCGTCCGTGATTATATTCATGTCGTGGATTTGGCGAAAGGTCATATCGCCGCCTTGAAAGTGCTGGGCGAGAAACCGGATTATCGCGTCTATAATCTCGGCACTGGACAAGGTTACAGCGTTCTCGATATGGTCAGAACATTTGAAAAATGGTCCGGTAAGATGATCGACTATAAAATCGTTGGCCGGCGCGAAGGCGATATTGCCGAATGTTTTGCCGATCCGACTAAAGCCAATCGTGAATTAAGCTGGTCGGCTAAACTGGGTATTGATGAAATGTGCCGGGACACCTGGAACTGGCAGAAAAATAACCCAGACGGATTCCCTTCTTGAAACTGAGTATTTTACTACCACAAAGACTCAAAGACCCCAAGTATTATTATTGATTATCAGCGTTTCCTGCATACGGCTGGTGAATATAACCTTATCTCGACGTTCTCAGCGAACTCAGCGGTTTAGATACTCAATAAATTCAATTAATCCCTTACAGCCGGGTAATAATAAATTTTCATCGGCCAAAAAAGAGCCACTGTGCCCGTTGCCACTCGCTCCGGCTCCGATCCGAAAATACAGACCGGGTGCCTTTTCAAGATAATATGAAAAATCATCGGCGCCCATCGCCGGTTTATCGACAACTAAAAAATCACCCGCGGAATCATTAACCGCTATAAAATTGCGATAAATATTCATCAGGTTGCTGTCATTGATAACCGCCGGGCACATCGATGGGAAATCGAGTTTGATTTGAATCCCATACGTATTAGAATAGTCTATGCAATACTGCTGTAATAAACTGACAATCCGCTTGTTGACGGAATTATCGAAAGTTCGGATTGTGCCTCTTAAAGATACTTCGCGGGGAATAACATTATGCGCGCTCCCCCCTTTTATTTCGCCAAAAACGAATACAAATGAATCCCGCGGATCGACATGACTATGGACATAATTTGAGGCCTGACTAATGAAAGCCGCCACGACATTGATTAAATCAACGGTTTCATCCGGGCGGGACGTATGGCCACCCGGACCATAAAAAGTCAATTCAATCGTGGTGGATGAAGCGTTGGCAGTTTTATCAGATAATACAATTTTTCCGGGAGCAAAATCGCTGAGTACATGCGCGGCTAATACAACCTTAACATCTTGCCAGATATCCTCTTTTAAAACGTCCACGGCTCCACCCGGTACCGATTCCTCGGCTGGTTGAAAAATCACTCGTAAGCCGTTTTTAAGATGATTCTCGTGGATTTTAAAGTATCGCAGCACTGCCAGACCAAATGCAATATGAAAGTCGTGCCCGCAGGCGTGCATCACACCGGCTTTTTGAGAACGGATCGGATGATTTATATCCTCTTCAATCGGTAGTGCATCGATATCGGAACGAAACGCCACAATATCACCCCGACCAACATCACAATAGCCGCCGGTTTTCAGGTTTTTAAACGGCTGGAGTTTCAATCCATTTTCCTGAAGGTATTCGGCAATTAACACAGTCGTTTCAAATTCCTGATAACCGAGTTCCGGAATTTCGTGCAATCGGCGTCTCAGTGGAATGAGTTCGGAAATAATCTGCCTTAGTTCATTTTGCATGGCAATCAGATATTCATGATATTGGGAATTGTCTCGGTATAGGTTTTGTGCATTTCATCGACAGATACATCGATAATCTCGTTGATTTTCAAACGACCGTTGTCTTTGACACGACCGATTGTGACGCATGGAATGATGTTTTTAGAAGCGATGCGTTCCATATCGAGCAGGTATTTTTCATTAATAGATAAAACGATAACTGATTGACTTTCACCAAAGAACAGTTCATCGTTTCTCAATTTCCGCGAGATATAAACCGAAGCCCCGAGCGCCTTTTCCGGGTTGGCGATACAGGATTCCGCCAATGCTACTGCCAGTCCACCATCCGAAACATCCGAAGCCGAATTAACGATACCTTTATGGATAGCTTCCAGAGTAGCGTTGTGCACCCTTTTTTCAAAAGTCAGATCGATGTCGGGCGCATCGCCGCCAACGATATTATGAATAATTTTTAAATATTCACTTCCCCCCAGTTCACCTTTCAGCGCGCCCAACAACATTATGAAATCGCCATCGTGCTTGAACCAGGACGTTGTTATATGCTTCACATCATCGATTAAACCAACCATGCCAACGACCGGCGTCGGAAAAATTGCGCCATTGGGCGATTCATTGTAAAAGCTGACATTGCCGCCGGTTACCGGTGTATCAAAAACACGACAGGCGTCGCCCATACCCTGCACGGTTTGTTTGAATTGATAATAAATTTCCGGATCGTAAGGATTTCCGAAATTCAGACAGTTGGTAATGGCGATCGGCCGGGCTCCAGAACATACCACATTACGGGCTGATTCAGCCACCGCAATGGCACCGCCTTTATAAGGATTGAGATACGTATAACGGCCGTTTCCGTCAGTCTTCGTTACCAATGCTTTCCGGGTGCCTTTAATTCTGATAACAGCGGCTGAACTGCCCGGTAAAACTGAAGTATTTGAACGCACGGATTGATCGTACTGCCTGTAAACCCAGGATTTATCGGCAATACTTGGCGAAGCCAGTAATTGCAGTAAGGTTTGATTAAAATCATTCGGTTCGGCAATTTTTTTCAGGTTGCGCGACTGAACTTTTTTGAGATAGGCCGGTTCTTTGCTTTCGCGATTGTAAACCGGGGCGCCGCCTCCCAGCGCCAGATGCCAGGCCGGTAACGAACCGACCTTTTTATTGTTCATGAATAGATCGAGATTACCGGAATTGATCACTTTCCCGATTTTCACGCAATTTAAATCCCATTTTTCAAATATCTTTTTGGTTTCTTCTTCAAATCCTTTACGGATAATTACCAGCATGCGTTCCTGGGATTCGGAGAGTAAAATTTCATAAGGACTCATTCCGGCTTCCCGCAACGGAACCGAACTCAGATCGAGAATCATGCCGGACTTGCCACGCGCTGACATTTCGGAAGTCGAGCAGGCAATCCCGGCGGCTCCCATATCCTGCACTCCGATCAGGAAATCCTGTTTGGCGAGTTCCAGCGTGGCTTCCAATAGTAATTTTTCAGTGAATGGATCGCCAACCTGTACCGAAGAGCGTCGGCTTTCGGATTCTTCAGAGAGTTCCACCGAGGCAAAAGTTGCGCCGTGGATGCCGTCGCGACCGGTTGAAGAACCGACGATCATTACAGTATTGCCATCGCCTTTGGAAACAGCGCTGACGACATTTTCATGCTTAACCAGGCCAATCGTCATTACATTCACCAGCGGATTGCCGGTGTAACAATCTTCAAAATAAATCTCACCGGCTACCGTTGGAACGCCGATGCAATTGCCATAATGGGCGATACCTTTGACGACGTTATCTAAAAGATAGCGATTCCGCGGCACATCCAACGGTCCGAAACGCAGTGAGTCAAGAGAAGCAATCGGTCGGGCGCCCATGGTGAATATATCCCGCAGAATGCCACCGACGCCCGTTGCCGCGCCCTGAAATGGTTCAAGAGCCGAAGGATGGTTGTGACTTTCGATTTTGAAACAAATCGCCAAACCGTCGCCAATATCCACCAGCCCGGCATTTTCTTCACCGGCACCGACTAACAGGCGTTTGCCGTTGCGCGGTAAGGTTTTCAGCATCGCAATGGAATTCTTATAACTGCAATGTTCACTCCACATCACCGAAAAGACGCCCAATTCGGGATAAGTCGGAGTGCGGCCTAATATCTGTAATATCTTATTCCATTCTTCCTCATTAAGACCATGTTCTTTTGCTAATTGTAAATTGACTTCCGGTTCGTTCTGTGGTTGCATTCTCTCTCCAGATATTAAAATTGTTTATCGTTCGACGGGAAATTTGATGCGGTTCCAGTAATCTTTCATGACTTCCCGCCGGGTAATTTCAATGGCTTTACCGTTAATTACAGCGACTTCGGCCGGTCTCAAGCGGTGATTATATGGCATCGCCATAACGCTTCCATAAGCACCGGCCTGGGTAAAGATAATTAGATCTTTTTCAGCCAGTTTTGGCATCTGCCGTCCGACGGTGAAAATATCGGTATTCTCGCAAATCTGTCCGCAAAGATTAACCGGAAATAACTGCTCGTCGTTTTCTTTGCCATCTACGAAAATCGGATGATGAGCTTTGTAAAGCGCCGAACGGATCAGCGTATTAAATCCGGCATCCAACCCTGCAAAAGTTTGGTAACTTTCCTTGATTCCGAGAACCCGGGTAATCAGATAACCGGCATCGCCTACCAGGTAGCGGCCCGGTTCGAGATGCAGCTCCGGATCGCCCAACGGGAGGCTGGTAATTTTCTTTTTAAAAATCTTGAGGCATTCGGCGCCAACCCGCTGAATATCAAGTTCATTGCCATCTTCATAATATGGAATACCCAGCCCGCCACCCATATCGATGAATTCAAAAGTAATTCCGAGCTTATGGCTGATTTTTCCCAGAATATCGAGTAATAATTCCAGCATCCGTGGAAAATGCTCATTATCCAAAACCCCCGAACCGGTCATCATATGCGCTCCGAAACGCATTATACCAGCTTGTCGGGCTTTATCATAAGCCATCCAGGCTTTTTCATGCGGCACGCCAAATTTGGCCTTTTCTCCGCCGGTATTGATTTGCTCGAACTTACCTCTGCCCTTTCCGGGATTGATGCGAAAACTGATCAATTCCGGGCATGCGATTCTCAGCAAACGTTCCAGGGAATTGATGTCATCCAGATTAATGACAGCGCCGGAATTCACGGCAGCTTTTAGGTCGGCCAGGCTTTCGTAATTTCCGGTATACAGAATATTTTCCGGTTTGACGCCCATTTTAAGCGCGATTTCCAGTTCGCCGGGACTGACACAGTCGCTGCCGAAGCCTCTTTCATTCAATAGACTAACGATGGCCGGATGCGAATTGGCTTTCATGGCATAATAAAAACCGGTTTTGATTTCATCTGATTTAAATGCCTGTTTTAGGCGCTCGGCATTTTTCCAGATGCGTTCAAAATCATAGACATACAGCGGAGTGCCGAATTCTTCGGCCAGCTCTTTTACTTCCAATCCACCAATTAACATTCAAATTACCTTTTAAAGATAGAGTTTGATTTTCTGAGCCAGTTTAGTTCCAACCCCTTTGACATTGGTCAGGTCATCGGTCTTGGCGGCCTTTATATTTGCAATTGTTTTAAAATGCTCCAGCAGCGCCTTTTTGACGTTAGAACTCAAACCGGGGATGGCGTCGAGCCGCGTCGAAATCGCGCCTTTGCCGCGTATTTTGCGGTGATAAGTAATCGCAAAACGATGGGCTTCGTCGCGGACGCGCTGTAAAAGTTGCAGAGCGACGCTGTTGCGTGGTAATAAAACCGGCTCGTCTTTGTGCGGAACGAAAATTTCTTCCAGCCGTTTCGCCAGTCCTATCATCGGGATTTCAGCCAGATTCAGTTCCTGCAATATATTGGATGCCGCCGTCAATTGGCCTTTGCCGCCGTCGATCAGTATTAAATCCGGCAACGATTTTTGTTCTTTTACCTGGCGCGTGTAACGACGTCGGACGACTTCGGCCATCATAGCAAAATCATTACTGCCGGTCACGGTTTTAATTTTGAACCGGCGGTACTCGCTGTTTTTGGCCGTGGCATTAATAAATGTAATCATAGAACCGACGGCAAATTTACCGCGGATATTAGATATATCAAAAGCCTCAATCCGGCGGGGTAAATCTTTTAATCGGAGTTCGGTTTGCAGGCTGACTAACGATTTGGGAATAAAATCGTTTTTTTGGCTCTGTTTCAGGAGTAATTCACCAATTTGCAGTTCGGCGTTGCGCAGAGCTATCTTCATCAAATGGGCTTTATCCCCTCTTTGCGGTTGTGAAATCGTCACCCGGTTTCCTTTTCGCTCCGAAAGCCAGTTTCCGATAAAAACCGCGTCTTCCGGAAGATGATTCACCAATATTTCAGCCGGAATTACTTCGACATTCAGGTAATAGCGCTGAAGTAATTCGCGCATAACGGCCGGATATTCCCAATTCTCACTGCCGGTCAGGAAGAACGAATCACGGCCGATGAGTTTACCGGCTCTGACCCGCAAAATCACGGCGCAGCAGTTTTCCGCCTCTTTGATAATGGCAATCAGGTCGCGGTCGATACAATCGTTCATTTCAACTGCCTGGCGATTGGAATAATTTTTCAGGATATTAATTTTATCGCGGTAAAGCGCGGCATCTTCAAACTGCATATTGGCCGCAGACCGGTTCATCTTTTCCTGGAAATAGGCAATTGCCTCTTCACTCCGGCCGTTTAAGAAAGCATTCACCTGCCCGATCATGCGGTTGTATTCGGTTTCCGAAACCAGATTTTGGCAAGGTCCCTCGCAGCGTTTAATATGATAATCTAGGCAGACTTTAATCTGACCGTCGGCAATTGTTATTTCATTTAACTTGTGCCGGCAACTGCGAATCGGAAAAATATTCTTGATGATCTCAAGTGTCTCACGCACTAACCGGCCGTCGGTATATGGCCCGAAGTATTTCGAGCCGTCGTGGATAATTGTCCGGGTTACGAAAACCTGCGGAAAAGGCTCGTTGGTGATCCGGACATACGGGTAGGTTTTATCGTCGCGGAAAAAGATATTATACTTCGGGCGGTGTTTTTTAATCAGCGTGTTCTCGAGAATGAGCGCTTCGATCTCGGTATTGGTCAGGATAAATTCCACATCGACGATATGACTGACTAAAGCGGCCGTTTTGGGCTCTTTATATCCATTAACGAAGTATGATTTTACCCGGTTACGGATGTTTTTGGCTTTGCCGATATAAATGATTTTACCGGCCGAATTGCGATAAATATAACAGCCCGGGTCGGTCGGAGCTGTTTTGATTTTCTCCAATAATTTTTCAGGGAAATGGCGTTCGGACATTGTTCCTATTGAGTTTTATCCCGAATTAATATTCGAGGTTATACAGCAGCGTGACGATCTTATCCTGCAAATCGTTGATGGCGCTGGTTGGAGTCGCATAATGATTGGCAATGATCGAAAAAATATATTCCCGGCCGTTCTGAGCCTGCACATAACCGGATAAAGCCCGGACTTTATCGACGTATCCGGTTTTGGCAAAAACATGACCGGCGGCATTTGAATTTTTCAGGCGGCTTTTAACGGTCCCATCCACGCCCATGATTGGCAATGAATTAAAAAAGTGTAGATAATTCGGCGTGTCTTGGATTGCGTTTAGAATTGTAGCAACCTGTCGCGGAGTAATCAGATTGTGGCGCGAAAGTCCGGAACCGTCAACAATGAACTGGCAGGTTGTGTCGATTCCGATACTGCCAAACCAGGCTCGTTCCACGGCGATTCCAGCCTCAGTGCTGCCTTCCTGTTTAAACACAAATCCCAGGGTTTTTTGTACCTGTTCGGCGTAGAGATTATGGCTGATTTTATTGATTGTCCTGATGATCTGCGGCAGTTTAACCGACTGATGTTCAGCAACTAATTGCAATCGGCTATAGTCAGGTATCGTATCGGCCAGATCATCAATATCCAACGCTTCGCCGCCACTGATACCGTTGTTATTCAGTGTCTCTTTGAAAACCGTACAGGTATACCGAGTCGGATTTTCCAGAGCGATGCTGTCGTTGACGGTATCGGCATCGGCTGGTATCTGGCCGAAAATCCGGATTTTATTTGTGCCGGGCTGGCGAACAAAATCAAGATTGCGCTTCTCGCCGGTGGGAATAGTCATAACCTCATCGGTGATTTCAACGTATCGCGTTGGCGGATTGATCAGAATATTTGCCGCTTCACCCACATTTGCCGAAGGCCAGCAGCTGAAATCAATACAATTGTCATTAAAACTCAATCCGCCGGTTGGCGCGGCGTAATAATAAGCCAGGTCATCCCAGGCCCAGCCATATCCGATTCCGTTTTCGTCCATGATATTATCATCACCAATGATTTTTCCGGTGATATGTTTAATCTTCAGTGAATCCAATGCACAAATCCACTCCTGAAATACTGCCAGGACATTGTTATCATAAAAACGTCCGGAAATCGTCGGATCGCCCGAACCTCTCAGGACTAAATCACCGAAAAGCGTGTCGTTTTTAATGATTCCGTTAACATATAAATCGGTCTGATAAGTGAAATTGGAATCAAGCAAAGCCATGGCAGTTGTTGTCGTGAATAATTTCATGTTACTGGCCGGCATAAAAAGGCGGTCCGGATTGCGGGCATAGATTACATCTCCGGAAGTCGTTTCTTCGATAAATATACCGAAGAATCCCGGCTGGAATTCCGGCGCGTCGATCAGTTCATTGACGTGAACGCGAAATTCCCGAATAGCCCGGTTTTGGGTTGGATATGACGTAATCGTTTCGTCGTGAACTTGGGCCAGTTGAGAGCATCCGGCCAGGAAAAAGGTAACGACCGGTGCCAGTATCGATGTCCATCTTATTCTTTTCATGTAAAGTCCTGTGATTGTACGCCTATTTTGATATTATTTTTCGGCACTATCCTGTTTTGTATGCTGTGGTTCGGCCTGGCAAATCCCGTTTTTATCGACGAGTTTTTCTAATAATTTGCAGTGCAAGGCGATGAATGTGCGGCAGGTTCCCGAACCGTCGGCCAATTGGTCGGGGAATTCGGCATATTCACAATTTAAATCACAATATTTCATCTCAATAACCTGCTTAAAACGTTAGTGAATTTAAAATGAAAACGGGTAGAATCAAACTTCAGTCTGTCCTACCCGTTTCTTATTTACCGGTTATTTATTTTATTAACGAAATATCGAAATTTTCCGGTCTTCCGATCGGACGCATATCAATCTTATGTTTCCGAATCGCCCGTTTGAGTGAAAGTTGTTCGAAAAAGAGATAAATAATCGGCACCAGGATTAATGTAAATACTGTCGCAAAACTTAATCCGCCGATGACTGCCCGGCCTAAAGGCACCCAGATTTCGGAGCCGGAACCTAATTTTAAAGACATCGGCAACATGCCGAAGATCGTCGTCAACGCGGTCATCAGTACCGGCCGCATCCGGCGTTTGCCGCTGACCAAAATCGCCACCCAAAGATCCATGCCATGTTTTTCACGCATTTGGTTGATGTAATCGACGAGCACAATGCCATTATTCACCACGATACCGACTAAAATGACACAACCGATCAACCCGGTTACACTCATGGTCGTTCCAGTAATGAACAACATCCAAACCGCGCCGATCATTGCCAGGGGGATTGTGAACATAATGATGAATGGATCCAGCAGAGACTCGAACTGGGAGGCCATTACCATATATACTAAGAAAACTGACACTAACAGCGCGATACCGAGATACATGAAAGATTCTTGCTGGCTTTCGGCCGTGCCGCCAATTTCCCAGCTGAAATCCGAAGGGAAGGCCATTTTATTCATTACGGCGTTAATATCGCGGGTGACGCTCTGTAAATCCCGGCCGCTAACGGAGCAATTGACATGAATTTGCCGCTGCTGATCTTCCCGGGTGATACTTTCGGCAGCCTGTCCCGAAGTAATTGTGGCGATATTTTTAATCGGAATTTGAGCGCCGGTTGGCGAAGTAATATAGAGGTTTTCGAGATCGGCTACTGATTGACGGGCATTTTCGTCCAACTGTACGAGAACTTCATATTCCTGTCCGCCTTGTCTGAAATGGGTTGCTACCTTACCTTTTATGTCGGTTTCGATAGTTGATGAAACCTGATAGACAGAAAGGCCTAATGCTGAAATCCGATCACGATCCAGCATGATCTGATATTCCGGTTTAGGTTTACTGTAGCTTTTTTCGATGTCAACTACGCCCTGAATACCTTTGATCTGCTCAGCAATTTTTTCAGCCAACGCGATGGCAACATTACGATCATACCCAAATATTTTTATTTCAATATCGGCACCTGAACCAAATGACATATCGCCTTCGGAAATGGTAATATTTGCTCCGGGAATTCTGTCAAACCGTTTCCGTATAACCTGCTCTATTTCCATTACCGAACGATCACGTTCTTTTACATCGGGAAGGCTGATGGTAATGCTGCCTTTATTGGTCGAGCTGGAACCAAATACGGCACTTATGCCGGAACTGGTTCCAAAATCAGATTGAATATTGACAGCCTCCGGGACTTCCTCACGGATAATATTTTCTACCAGTTGAAATGTTTGATCGGTCGATGTCAAAGATGCCCCGCTCTCCCGCTCGACTGTAATTGAAAGCGTGGATTGATCGGTATTCGAAATAAACTCTCCACCAATCTTTGGATAAATCAAAACCGTAGCGACAATTAACATTATCAGTCCCAGTAAAAAGACCTTCTTATGACCGAGAAAATAGTCTAATACTTTCACATATACATTTTCCAATTTATTAATGGCATTACCAAAAAGGTGATCAAATTTCAGCATGATCCCGGACTTATATTGGCGCTCTTTACTGAGCAGACGCGATGACATCAGGGGTATCAGGGTCAGGGCCACCAGCAACGAGGCCGTCAGCGAAACCACGATGGTCACGACCATATCCTTGAACATGATTCCGGCAATTCCGGGAACGAACAGGATCGGCAAGAAAATGGCGATAGTTGTCAGGGTCGAAGCTGTGATGGCCATTGCGACTTCGGAAGTACCTTCGTCGGCTGCGATCCGTAATGGTTCTCCGCTTTCATTGTGACGATAAATATTCTCCAATACGACGATCGCGTTATCAACCAGCATACCTATCGCTAAGGCCAGACCGGCCATTGAGATGATATTCAGTGAAAGTTTCATCTCGAACATAACGAAAAAGGTAATGATTACCGAAATCGGAATCGAAATCGCCGCGATGAAAGAACTCATCAGATGCCGCAGGAAAAAGAACAAAACCACGAAGCATAATAAAACAGCCTGCCAGGCAGTATTGGTCAGGTTATCAAGTGAGCGGGTAATAAATTCCGATGAGTCATAAATCATGTCGAATTTGACACCCTGGCCGATCTTTTCCGCAATTGCGGGTAATTCCTCGTGGACAGCCTTGGCGGTCTGGACCGTGTTGGCATCCGATTGTTTTTGAATGTACATGACCATGGCGCTCTTACCATTGTTACGCACCACCTGAACCTGGTCTTTAAAACCGTCTACGACCCGAGCAATGTTCTTCAGATAAATCGGATTACCGGCTTTTACCCCGACGACGGTATTTTCAATCTGCTTAACACTGGTATATTCACCATAGGTACGAACTGTAAATTCTTTAAACTCGTCGTTAATAATACCGCCCGGAATTTGCAGATTTTCAATTCCGAGCGTTTGTACAAGTTGATTAACGGAAATTCCCTGTGCGGCCAATTTGTTTGGATCGACTAAAACTTTAATCTGGCGCTCCATTCCACCGGCTGTACTGGCCGAGGCTACTCCGGTTATACGCTCAAGGCGCGGTTCGATCTGTTCAGATGCCAGTGTACGCAATTCAGCCATTCCTAATTGATCGGAGCTTAAGGCGATAAACATAATTGGTTGCATCGATGGATCGAAAGCAAAAGTCGTGGGATCGGTAGCTTCCGACGGCAGGTAGTCACGGATCATATCGATATTTTTCCGGACATCAATCTCGGCCTGATTCATATCCGTACCCCATTCAAATTGCACAATCAATGCTGTGGTTCCGGCATATGAAAACGAAGAAAGTGTCTTAATATTCTTGGTCGAGATAACGGCTTTCTCGAGTGGACGAGTCAGTGAATTTTCTATATCCTCCGGACCGACACCGGTATAACTGCTGAATACTGCAATAATCGGCAAGGTAATATTCGGATAAAGATCAATTTTCAAACTGGAAAGGCCAAATATTCCGGCGCCGATCAGGATGAGATAAATCATCGTAACCGTTATGCCGCGCCGGATAGACAGATTGGATAATTTCATAGACTGCTCCTGTCTGCGACGATCTCAACCTTGGATGAATCTAACAGATTGTGCTGTCCGGTAATGACAAGTAGTTCGTCACCGGTTAATCCTTTTAGAATTTCGACGGTATTATCGTCGATAATTCCCGAAACGACATCTCTTTTATACGCTACACTGTCATGAACCACAAAAACATATTGGTCGATTTTCACAACGCTGTTGGTTAATTCTCCACCGAGATATTCCAGTCTGGTATTTTCGAGGATGGAATACTTCGGAATCAACAGGGAATGTTCATGCCGGTCGATAACGACTTCGACCTTGGCAAACATACCGGGGCGCAGTTTTAATTCCGGATTATCAATAAGCACTTCGGCTCCGACTGTTCGGGTAGCTGGATTGAGCGTCGGATTCACTTTTGAAATTTCCCCTTCGAATACTTCCTTAGGAAAAGATTCGACGCGCACGTGGGCTCTTTGTCCGGTCCTGATCTTTTCAATTTGATTTTCCACGACCTCGATCTGGATTTTGACCTGATCCATTTTAACGATTGAAAAAATTGGAATAGAAGGCGCCGCCTGGTCGCCCTGTTCAAGCAGACGGGCGGAAATCACACCGGAAATCGGCGCGGTAATATAGCTGTCATCCATTTGATTATTAGCCGTCGCCAGGGCGGCTTCGAGCTGCTTTACGGCCGATTTGGCGGCTTCACGCTGGGCATTAGCGCCATCGTACTGAGCTTTACTGATGGCATTTTCCTGATATAGACGACTTACCCGATTCCACTCCATCTCGACATTATTATATTGAGCGCGGGCAGATTCCAGACCTGCTTCCGCCTGCAGAACGGCATTCCGAACTTTTTCATTATCGACGGATGCCAGGACCTGTTTTTTCTTAACAACATCTCCGACATCGGCTTTCATGCTGATAATTCGGGTAGGAATGGTCGAATAGACTTTAACCTCCTGGATTGCGGTAATATTACCGAGAAAATTGATTTTTAATTCAATCGGGCCGGTCGTCATTTTGGCGACTTCAACCGGAATTTTGGCTGCATTTTCGGTATTGGTGTCTTTTTTGGACTGGCCACAAGATCCAAGTATCAATAATGAACTCAGAAGAACTGCTATCGTGATATGCGATTTTTTCAACATTATCGACTCCTAATAACTATAACTGGTTAATGGCTTTTTTCAGGGTCGCCAGAGCGACATTATATTCATAAAGTGATTTTTGATAATTCATCTGGGCCTGGTTCAGAGCTACATTGGCATTCAACACATCCAGTTGCGTACTGGAACCTTCTGAATACATCAATTCTGCCAATCGCAGGGCTTCCTTGGCTTGCTCGATGGTTTTGGCCTGAGTCTGGACATTCTCATTGGCTTCTCTCATCATGTAATAGGCCGATTTTACTTCCAACTTGATTCCATTGATCGCAGTTTCAGCCTGGAAACCGGTTTCCTTGACGGTAATCTTGGCCTGCTGGACTTTGGCGCTGGTGCCAAAGCCGGAAAAAATCGGAATACTCAAACTGATTGATGAGTTGAATGATTTATAAAAATCATCCTTGACATATTTCATATCATTTCTTTGTCCGGTATATTGATATGAGGTTCCAAAAGCTAATGTTGGCAGGTAACTGGCCTTCGATAAGGCTACCTGCTTTTTGACGATTTTTTGTTGGTCTGAAAGCATTTTTATCTCTGGACGTTCATGCAGAGCGATTGCTAATAATTCTTCCAGAGTCATACCGACCTGCAGGGCCTCGACATACTGTAATTTTTCAATATAATTAAAAACGACGTCATCTTTCACACCCAGCGTCACCCGTAGGCTGGATTCCGCCAGCCGTCTGGCATTATTGGCCGAAGTAACCATCGGAGTAAAATTGGCAACCTGAACTTCCGCCCGCAGAACATCAAACCGGGAGGCTTTCCCAACGTCGAAAAACTTCTGCACCTGGGCTAAGTTCTGCTGGGCAGAATGCAGACCTTCTTCGGCAACTTCTGCCGCCGAATTGGCAAATAAAACACCATAGTAGGCGCTGGCAACATCGCTGAGTACTTGTTGTTCGGTGGCTTTTAATTGGGATGTACTTATGTCGGCACCAATTTTAGTCATCTGATAGGCATTCCGGATCATCCCACCGGTATAGAGTGGTTGATTGAGACTTAATCCGGCAGCAACCGTATTCTCCATTCCGAATGAAACTGCCATAAAATCCGGCATTAAATCAAGAGTTGCATCTGGTACCATACCTGTCATTAATGCTTTAATGAAATTTGGCATAACGGTTTTTTGTAAATCCCAGGCATGCTGATATTGGGAAAAGCCGCTGATCGACGGCATAAATGCCGAACGAGCTTCGGTGATTTTAGCGCGCGATTTAGTAACGCCCTCTTGTGCCAGTTTCAGGCTGGGATTGTTATTTAAAGCCAGGGCTCGGGCAGTGTTAAGATCGAGATTAATATTTTCGGCAAGCAGATTAACTGTTAGAATCAGCACCGTTAATATTGTATAGTATTTTAATTTGGTTCTCATTCATTACTCCTGAGTATTTCGATTACGAACGCCATCTATTAAAGTGTCGACTATTTTATTGACATTTTCTTCAGTAAGTTCATTAATACTTCGCTTTAGGTAACGCATGATGAAATTATTCAATCCGCCCATAAAACAGGATAAAAATGCTCTTACATCCATATCTGGTCTGAAAAAAGCCTGTTCTTTGGCATCATTAATGATTTTAAACAGAATATCTTCGCTTTTTTGCATCACATCAAAAAATGATATATTAATACCGGCCGGTAAATTCCGCATCGCCGCTTTAATGATAAATTTGGTGATTTCGGGGTGTTTCTGAATTCCAGCGAACTGATTACAGGCAATTTCTTTTAACTTTTCAACCGGATTTTTATCTGATCTTTCGATCTCACTAAGGTATTGAAATGAATAATTACCAATCGTTTTAATGATTTCAACAAAGAGGGTATTCTTATCCGGGAAATAGTAATAGAGTGCCGGCTTGGTCAGCGAACATGCTTCGGCGATTTCACGCATGGAGGTTGCTTCAAAGCCGTTATCGGCGAATAATTTGGCCGCCGTCATTAATATTTTATCTCTGGTTACATTTTCACTTCTCACTATATCAATCCTTTATTTTACTTACCGGTAGGTAAGTTAATACAGGGCGGGATTATTCTCCAAATCTTTTTCTGTTTTTAAAATATTTATCAGCTTTTTATCCTCTATTTTTTCCCAAATAAAAAACGCCGACATATCCATCGGCGTTTTTTGTGTTGCTGAGCGGATATTATGACTGCTTAGGTCATAAAAGGTTGTCAGCCTTAACAATCATAGTATAAATAGAACTCGTACGGATGCGGCCTTAAGGACAATTCTTGCAGTTCTTTTTCACGTTTCCAGTCAATCCAGGTTTGAATCAGGTCCTTGGTAAAAACGCCGCCCATGAGCAGAAACGCATAATCTTTTTCGAGTGCGTTGATAGCTTCCGCAAGATTAGCCGGTGTCTTGGGATACTTCGCTAATTCAGCAGGAGTCATATCGTAAATGTCCCGATCTAGTGGTTCGCCCGGATGAATTTTATTTTTGATACCATCAATCGCGGCCATCAACATGGCTGTCCAGGTTATATACCCATTGGCCGTCGGATCGGGACAGCGAAATTCTAAGCGTTTCGCTTTGGGGTTATCGGAATACATTGGAATTCTGACCGCGGCAGACCGGTTGCGGGCACTCATTACAAGGTTTACCGGCGCTTCGAAACCTGGCACTAAGCGCCGATATGAATTTGTCGTTGGTGCGGCGAATGCCAATATAGCCGGGGCATGTTTCAGAATACCACCAATCGAATATAATCCGATTTCGCTCAAGCCGGCATAGCCACTGTCAGCAAACAGGGGTTTACCATCTTTCCATAAAGAAAAATGCGAATGCATTCCGCTCCCGTTATCCTGGAATATCGGTTTTGGCATAAATGTCACGGTTTTATTATGACGCTTGGCGACATTTTTTATAATATATTTGAACCACATGAACTGGTCAGCAATTTTAGTCAGCGATTCGAATTTAATGTCGATTTCACTCTGTCCGGCAGTAGCGACTTCATGATGATGCGCTTCAACCGTTATTCCGACTTTCTGCATTTCCATGACCATTTCACCCCGCAAATCGTGATAGGTATCTGTCGGACTGACCGGGAAATAACCGCCTTTGAAACTGGGCTTATATCCGAGGTTTGGTTCTTCAAATCGAGCGGTATTCCAGGCGCCTTCGATTGAATTAATGACATACATGCCGGTATGCTGATTTTGTTCATACATTACTTCATCAAAGATAAAGAACTCCGGTTCGGGTCCGACATAACAGGTATCGGCAATTCCGGTACTTTTTAAGTAGGCCTCACCTTTTCGGGCGATGTAGCGCGGATCTCGGCTGTATCTTTCTTTGGTGATCGGATCAACGATATCGGCTATTACACTGACCGTTGTTTCTTTGAAAAACGGATCGATAACCGCCGTGTCCGGATCGGGAATACCCAGCATATCTGACATATGAATTCCCTGCCATCCCCGAATTGACGACCCGTCAAATCCGACGCCATTGATAAAGGTGTCTTCACTCCAGATATTGATCGGAAAAGTACAATGCTGCCAGGTGCCCAGCAAATCGGTAAATTTCAGATCAACCATTTTGGCCTCATGCTGTTTCGCGTATTCGAAAAACTCTTTCGGTGTCATTCTTTTTCTCCTTTTTAATACAAAAATTAATTGTTTTGGATTTATACAGTCATTTTATTTTGTGTTTTTTATCCCGGAACCTTTTAATAATTGAATATTCATAATGAACTTTGTAAAGTATATTTAGATTTTTAAAAATGCGATTGAATATTAGGTATTATCGCAAAACAATGCAAATTAATTTATAAATATCACGAAATAACATAATATGTAAATAATACTCCATATTTACTTAATTTGGTAACCATTATTATTCATCCAATTACCAAATTTCTTAAAAATCTAAAAGCATTTAATGCTATGGCAAATAATATTCTCTACGGAGCCTTTATTTTTTTAATCGCTTATTGGTTTGATTTTATCAGGAATTGATCGCCGGGCCTGGCATTCAATCCGCAGTTTCGACATTATCGTTCAACCAGTGAAGATATAATTCTGATCCGGCGATTATTGGCAATGCGATGATTTCCGCTACTTTATATGAATGCAATGAGAGGATTTCCTTTTCGACTGAATTGTACATTTCTGGAGTAGTTTTGATCAGGCATAACCATTCCATAGTGTTTTCGACTTTTCCCTGCCAGCGATAAATACTGGTTACCGGCTCGATAATCTGTACGCTTGCAGCAAATCGTTTTTCAACCAGCGAAAGGGCAATTCGTTCGGCTTCTTCTCTCCTGCTAGTCGTTGTCATTATTTGAATACAATTAATTTCCATGCCTTCTCCGGGTTATCTATTCTGAATTTACAATTAAAGATCATATATAGTGTCTGTAGATTTTCTTGTCTTATCGGTGCAATTATTTTAAACTATGGCGCTTTTTGGAGAGATGTCCGAGTGGCTTAAGGAGCACGCTTGGAAAGCGTGTGTAGCTAACACCTACCCGGGGTTCGAATCCCCGTCTCTCCGCATTTTTTTGGACAAGATTAGCAATATCTATTTTTTTACAGACAGGATGGACAGGATTAAATATTTATTTTATTAATGACTTAAATAATAGACAATTATTTTATCGCAATTAATTGAATTTTGCGATTTTCAATCGCTGACCTACAATCTGCAACCTTCAAATTTACAATTTGAATTTTGGATCAGTTATCCAGCGCTTTTTTCAGCAGTTTGCCTGTAACGCCCGGATTGGCTTTGCCCTGGGTCTTTTTCATAACCTGCCCCATGAAAAAACCAAACAGATTTTTCGCACCACCCCGGTAACGTTCATATTCTACTTGGTTCTCAGTAATGACGGATTGGATGATTTGCTCCAGAGCATTATCGTCACTAACCTGAACTAACTTTTCCCTTTCGACAATGGCTCTCGCCGATTCCTTACTGGCAAGCATTTTATCAAATACTTCTTTGCCGATGTTGGCGGTTATCGTTCCTGCTTTAACCAGATTCAGCAATTCGCTGAAATGTTCGGCGGTCAGCGGGATTTGTTTGGGTGTTAGGTTGGATTGCGATAAAACCCGCAGGATTTCGCCCTGGATCCATTTACTAACGAACTGTGCATCGCCGTTGATTTTGGTTACTTTTTCAAAATATTCTGCCAAGTACCGATCACTGGTCAGAATATTGGCATCGTAAGGTCGCAATTTATATTCGGCAGTGAAACGATAATACTTCTCGTCCGGCAGTTCCGGGAGATTGGCTTTTACATTTTGCTTCCACTCATCACAAACCTCCAATGGTACAAGGTCTGGTTCTGGAAAATAACGATAATCGTGTGATTCTTCCTTGGAACGCATCGGGCGGGCTTCGCCTTTGGCTTCATCCCAGAGCATTGTTTGCTGGATTACCTTTCCGCCTTTTTCAAGTACAGTAGCTTGACGCTCGATTTCGTACTGCAGGGCACGCTCGACCCCGCGGAAGGAGTTCATGTTCTTCATTTCGGTTTTGGTGCCGAATTTTTCCCGACCGACCGGTCGTAGTGAAATATTCGCGTCACAGCGCAGACTGCCCTCTTCCATATTGCAATCGCAGATTTCCAGATATTCCAGGATTTGCTTGAGTTTCATGAGGTAGGCATAGGCTTCTTCCGGTGAACGCAAATCCGGCTCGGACACAATCTCGATCAGCGGAACACCGCAGCGATTAAAATCCACCTGCGTATCTTCAAAACCGTGTAATGATTTCCCGGCATCCTCTTCAATGTGAATGCGCGTGATTCCGATGGTTTTTTCAGTTTCATTGAGACGGATTGTGATTGTTCCATTTGCACAAAGCGGTTCATCATACTGGGAAATCTGATAACCCTTGGGCAGGTCCGGATAAAAATAGTTTTTTCGGGCAAACCGCGAGAACCTGGTAATCGAACAGCCAGTCGCGAGTCCCATTCTGATGGCGAATTCCACCACTTTTTCACTCAGAACCGGCAGAGTTCCCGGCATCCCGAGGCAAACCGGGCAGGTCAGCGAATTCGGCGCAGCGCCATAAACATTTTTACAGCGGCAAAAAATCTTTGTGTCGGTTAACAACTGCGCGTGGACTTCCAGACCGATGACCGGTTCGTATTTATTTGGCATGAGTAAAACATTCCTTGTTATTCATTACTTTCATCGCGCCGGAATTTGGCAGATATTTAGCAAAAAGACAAGCAGAGGTTGTTCACAAGCCGGTCAGTTTGATCGTCTTTTATGAAAAATAATTCGTGAAGTTTCGCTTATTTCCTGATTAATTGATTTAGAGGAATCTCATAACCGATTGATACACCGGCAGAAATATCGCGAGATTCGAACTCCGGATAAGGTATTCCGGCGTTAATTGTTAAATAAACATTGCCGCTTTGCCAGCCCAATCCGGCCTGATAAAGTTTAGTTCCATTTTTATAGATTGTGCTTTTTAAAATCGGATCGATGAATCCGCCCAGATATATAAAATAACTGCCCGATTTTCGGTTTACCTGGTATCTGATCTGATCCAAAACCGTAAAATCCAGTCGCGCTGAATCTGAAAAAGCCGGATTAGGATAAATCGTTCCGGCCAGACTGACGATATACTGAAACCCTTTTTTATTTTTCAATCCATCATTTAAAAAGTTTTCCAATATTATTGCCACGGTTTGAAAAATATTTTCTGACATATCTGTTCTATCAAAATACTGCTGATTGAAGATGATGGAAACCGCATTAAGAATATCGGTTTCGAATGACGTGGTATCGGAGATGCTGCTAATAAATTGTTTTTGGTATAATCCGTAAATTTTCTGACTGGTTGTATATATATTCATAGCACTGTCAATTTTACCGATGATATTTTGGATTTTATCTTGTTCATTTCCGTGATATTGATTCACCAGGTTTTGCAGGGCTTGCTGGATTTGGGTTTTGGCGGAATCCGGGTAAAGAAGCAGCGCTTTGGTGCTGTATCTGATGAATTCATTTAATCTGACATCATAAATGTACATATTTTGTTCACGACGTTTCTTGATAAGTGTTTCGGAAATAACGGCTACCCATTTTTTACCATTGGCGGTTTTCAGGGAAGCAATGAAAGATTTTTGTTTGGATAATCTCCCAATCTCCGGTGAAATGATATAGTTGTATTTTATCTTTTCAGAATAATAGAAATAGAGACAGGAATACCCGATTAATTGTTCTCGGTTATAGCCCATATTTTCAGCCTGCCTGCTTATTTCCGGATTTTTCTGTAGTAATGTTTCGATTTCAGGACGGATTGCATATAAATATGCCAGGGTATAACCGACATCAATTGCACTTTTAGCGATTTCGTTTTGATCGATTCCGTTAATAGCCTGTTCGATCAGGTCGGCCGCAATTATTCCGCTGATCGGATCGAAGGTTTTCAACACGGTCTGTTTTATGTTTTCTATGATGATATTTTCGGCAATCCGCTTAAATGATTCAGAGGTATTGATTTCTCCGAAACTTATATTAAAGAATAACATGCATACTAATAATTGAAAAACAATCTTTTGCTTGATCATATTTATTCTCCTGTTTCACAAACTTAATTCATTTTTTCGGAAATGTGCTTCTCCTCTTACGGTAAATTCTGCTTAAAATCCTCGTAGATTTCCCGTGCGCCTGGCACATTCATTTCGGACGCTTCTTCCACAGAATGGAAAAATGCCATGGCGACCGGATAGGCGCGGGCTAAATAAAACTGACGTTGCTCATCCACTTTTTTCGAAGTTTCTCTAAGTTCCATTTCGATCTCTTTAATCTGTTTTAGTGTTTTCTGGACTTCTTTAAAAGTTGATTTCCGACGTATGTCCTTGCCTGGAATTTCGTCGTTAATCACGGCTCTTATTACAGCCAACTTGGGATACATGATTTCCTCTAATTTATCTAAGGCATTTTCAATTTTTTTAACATTCTCTGCGCTTAGGTCGTTATTCACTGTCTTTTCGGCATTCATAATTCCTCCAATAATTTTATAGTTGCAGCATCCTTCGATTTTTTTCGTCTCAAAGATTACTGATTTGGCACTGCTTCCCGGGAAAAAATACCAAAAACAGGTTGCTCTCTTGTTCTTGCAAAAACTGCACTTCGGATATAAACATTTTCCCCGGCCAAATCCCAGCCGGGCTCCCATACTTGCAGGGCTGATTTTCGATCCATTCTATCCCTCTTGATAGAAATTTAAATTCATCATTATCGAATAAATCAAAAACTCTGAGAAAAAACCGATTTCCACTTACCCATGGAATTCGTTAATGAAGAACCGGTAAACGGAGAGCATACCAGCACTTCAGAAAGCCCACTTTAAAAAAACTGGTTAAGTTTATTTATTTATTTTCACAAAGTCAAATATTTACAGAATCTATAGATAGATGGTTTACATATCTTCCGGCTACCCGTTCAGTGCCCAGTTCCTGGCAGTTTCGATATCTCCAAACGTTTTGGAATTCCAGGCTCCCCAGACACTTTCAAGAATTTGAAATAGACTGTCAATACCTTTATAAGCGATCTTGGAGGGAATTATGGCCAACTTCCGGTCCAGGTTATTAATTGTGAGTTCGTTTTCCTCAATTACAAATTGCCGAAGTTGATCGATTGATAGGTTTAAATTCTCAGCAGCAGAAAAATCCAAAATATGATAATGCCATCGGGTGAAAAATTCATTCAATCGATTCTTTAATTGAATTGCCTTGATTTCGTCCTGTTCAATTGTTCCGGAAAAAGTAATCACTGAGCCCAAACCGTTTTTTTCATATTCTATTATATGAGGCATACTATGCTTACTCCTTGAAAAAGACTCCCCGATCTATTTTTCCCGTAATATCCTGTAAACCTGTTCCAGCAGGATTTGGACCTGAAAGGGTTTCTGGATAAAGTGAAATTTGCGGTTCATCTTGATCGACTGGATCAGGGTTTCTTCGGCATAACCACTGCACAGAATTATAGGGATTTCCGTCTTGATTCTTAAAATTTCTTCAGCAAAAAGCACCCCGTTTTTATCCGGTAATATGACATCGGAAATAATCAGGTCGAACCGCCCGTCTTCCTCCTGGAAAAGGCTCAAGGCCTGATTAGCAGTGGCGGCAGTAAATGTTTGATAGCCATTTTGATTCAGGACCACTTCGGTAAATCGGCGAACTTCGGCATTATCTTCAACGATCAGAATTTTTTCTCCATTACCCGGATAAGCCATTATTTCGACAGGCGAAGTGGTTTCTTCTATTACATTTTTTTCAGTGGTTGGCAGATAGATTTTCATCACCGTACCGCGCCCGGGTTCACTGTACACATTGATCCAACCGTTATGTTTCTTAATAATGCCATAGACGACCGCCAAGCCCAATCCGGTGCCTTTTCCGATTTCCTTGGTAGTAAAAAACGGATCGAATATCTTTTCGATCAATTCCGCCGGAATACCCACGCCGGTGTCGGAAATTGAAAGACACATGAATTGTCCGACGCGGGAATTTTGAACAGACCGGCAATCGTCGTTCTGGAGATTGATGTTTGCGGTTTGAATCGTTAGCAGGCCGCCGTTTGGCATCGCATCCCTGGCATTAACGACTAAATTAACGATCACCTGTTCGAGGTTACCTTCATCGGCTTCGATGTTCCAGAGAGATTTTTCCAGACGGGTTTCGATTGTGATATTTTCGCCGATGAGACGTTGGATCATTTTCAGCAGATTGACTATAGTGTTATTGATGTTGATTGGTTTGAATTCCATGGCCTGCCTCCGGCTGAAAAGTAATAACTGGCGGGTCAGGTTAGCCGCTTTTAATGAAGCATTCATAATCTGTTTCAATTCGTGATAATCCGGATCGTTCTCATTTTTTTCGAACATTAAAAGTTGGGCATGTCCCTGGATGACTGTCAGGAGATTATTAAAATCATGAGCGACTCCGCCCGCCAGATTACCGATGGCTTCCATTTTCTGGGACTGTAATAATTGGTTTTCCAGGGCATTTTTCTCGGTTTCCGCCTTTTTCCGGTCAGTAATATCCAGAACAGTTCCAATGATAGTAATCAGATCACCTTTTTCATTATAATTACCCTGGAAGGTCGAGAAATAATAGCCGATGCTGTTATCCGGACGCAGAAATTTTTGTTCGTAGGAACCGGGTGTGTGCGTCTGTCTGGCCCGTTCAATCAGTTCGCGGTCGCGCTCATGTTCTTCCGGCCAGGGAGATAAAGCCATGATTGCCTCAATCCGGGGTGTAAATGTTTTCGGATCCTGAGAGAAAATTTTAAAAACTTCCTCCGACCATTCCACTGCACCGGTTTTGATATTCCACTTCCAATAACCTAAGCGGGCGAGTTCCTGTGCTTCTCTTAATTTTTTTTCACTTTCCCGCAGAGCATTTTCCGACCGCTTTCGGGCGGTAATATCCTGATTGACACCAAATGTTCGGATTGTTCGGCCCTGCTTATCTTTTTCGATGAAGTAATTAACCGAGATAAAACCAATTCCTCCGTCCGCATATAGAATCCGGTGTTCCAAATGCCGGCTGAAATCCGGATCCGTGGCAGTCAATGCTTTTTGCATTTCGGTAGCCACAGTCTCCTGATCGTCAGGATGCAGAAAGCGCTCGGCATATTGTTGCGGTTTCATCTTATAGCCGCCTTCTTTTTCGGCAGTAGTATGAAAGATAGCATAGAAAAAATCATCAAAAGTAAACAAATCTTCCTGGACATTATAATCCCAGTATCCTAATTTGGCGATCGTAGCCGCCTTTGCCAGACGATCCTGACTAATGTTCAGGGAGTTTTCACTTTTTTCCAGATCACCGACTTTTTCTTCCAGTTTTCTGATTATACGCTCGTTATAAATCCGAAAAACATCTTTTTCATCTTTAAACTTGTATCGGGCAGTTTCCAGAACTCCTTCTTCCCGTCTGTGTAAAACTTCCTGAATAATTTTCAGAAACATATCCGGTTCGATTGGTTTGCGTACAAATTTATTGGCCCCTAATTTAATTGCGAAGATTTCGTCCTGGCGCGACGTAAAGGTCGCCGAGTAGAATATCAGGGGAATATTCGTCCATTGCGGAACAGCTTTGATTTTCTGACATAACATATAGCCATCCATTTCAGGCATCAATATATCCGATATAATCAAATCAACGGGGGTCGTTTCCAGAATTTTCAACGCCTCTTTACCATTATCGGCGCTGTAGGTTTGATATTTATTACTCTGCAGAAATGATTCCAGCATTAAGCGATTTTCGGACATATCGTCGACGATCAGAATATTCATAATAGGCTACTCCTGTGGGTTTGAATGAACTTTTTTAAAACGGATTGAAATTTTAGTACCATGTTCCTGCGGATTATCGTGAATATCTTTGGATACAACCTCAATCGTTCCGCCATAAGAATCGACAAATGATTTAATCAGCGACATCCCGAATCCGGTACCGGCCTCTCCATTGGTGCCGGGCCGGCTGGTATTTTTGGAAATATCGAAAAGATGTTCCAGTAAATCGGACGGCATCCCGATGCCGCGATCTTCAACCGTTAAAACAATCGCGTCTTCAATTTCATAGGCCGTGACAAGTACCTGGCTGCCATCGAAGGAAAATTTCAGGGCATTCGTCAGTAAATTGTTAATTACCGAATTAACCAGCGAGCGTTTTTCCGCTATCACCTGCAGACCTTCGGTAACATCGACATTCAGGCGGACATTTTTCTTATCGAAGCGGTCGCCTATCAATAATACTGACTCCTGTATTATTTCACTTAATGTTACCGGAAAGACTTCAAATTTTTTCTCCTGCAGAGCGCGCATTTCCCGAACCAGATCGATAATATCCACCCCATGGCGGGTGGCGCTTTTGATTTTTTCAAGGTATTCGTTGATTTTGTCCGGCATCATTTTCATTAAATCCAGGGCAAAAATGATCACTCCGAAATGATTTGCCAGGTCATGACATAAAATATGCAATAGTTCTTTCTGCTCGCGGTTTTGTTTCAATATCAGGTCTTTTTGCTTTTTTATCAGAATCTGGGTGTTGACTCTGGCAAGCAGTTCCGATGGGTTAAAAGGTTTGGTCAGGTAATCGACGCCGCCAGCCTCAAAACCGGCGACGATGTCTTCGGTTTCGGTCCGGGCGGTTAAAAAAATGATTGGAATATCGCAGGATGCCGGATCATTTTTAAGTTCTTTACAGACCTGAAAACCGTCCATTTCGGGCATCATAATATCCAAAAGGATCAAATCCGGCCCGTCTCCCATTCGCGCTATTTTAAGCGCCAACGGGCCATTATTAGCCACTTTGACATTGTATTGACCGACCAGTAAACCCTTAAGCAAATCCAGATTCGTGATGACGTCGTCAACGATTAAAATCGTATGTTCTTTCGTTTCCATTTAAACTTCCTCCTTTCCAAATTGCTGTATGATCTCATTCAACCGGTCAGAGGCCCGATCATAGTCATACTTTTCAATCGATTCCGCGATACGTGTTAAATCCGTTTCAGACACTACCTGCGCCAATTCTACCCGAAACGATCGAAAATACTCTCCGGCCCTGGCATCGTATTCTGATAAGAACTTTATGAGTTGAATTAACGACTGCTTTAATGCTTCCCGATTTATCGGCATTGTTTTTATTTTTTCTGATTGGCCGGAAATGACTGTTTCGGTTGGCAGCTCGGTTTTATTTATGACATCCTGAACGATCCTGAGTTCGGCGGACAGTTGCGACATTAAGGTTTGAATTTTAGCCGGATCGGGATACCCGGTTTTCAATTCATTATCAAGAGTGACTGCGACTTCATATAGAGCCTGAGCGCCAACATTTCCGGCGCTGCCTTTCAGGGCATGGATTTTCTGTTCGGCGGCTCTGGAATCATTTTTAGCCAGATCGGTTTCCAATTTTTCGATCAGGTTAATATTATCCGTATTAAAGCGCTGCAATATCCGGATATAGAGAAATTTATTCCCGGCTACGCGTTTTAAACCCACGTAAGTATCAATGCCCGGCATGATCGGGAAATCCAGATCCATTTTTAAACTGCTAATCGAATCAGGCCCCTTCGGTTGTTTGGCCGGAATCCATTTAACGAACATCTTATAAATTTCAAGCGGATCGATCGGCTTGGTGATATAATCATTCATACCGGCGGCTATGGCGTTTGTTTTAACGCCGCTCATTGCATCGGCAGTGAGGGCAATGATCGGAATTGTGGTATATCCCGTTAACTGACGAATTTCCTTCGTAGCGGCATAACCGTCCAAAACCGGCATTTCAAGGTCCATGAAAATCAGGTCAATATCCTTAGAATTACTTTCCGTGCATTTCTGAACAGCCACTTTCCCGTTTTCCGCAATTATGACGTTCAGTCCACAGGTAATCAGTAATTCGCTGGTCACCTGTTGATTGATTTCGTTATCTTCGACGAGTAGGATGTTCGCACCGCTGATATGGGACAATTCTTTTTTCAGGTGCTGGCCCCGGCGGGCGTCGCGTCTGCGTTTAGGGACCATTTTCCCGAGAACCTGCATGACGGTGTCAAAAAGAGTCGAGTAGCTTACCGGTTTCAACAGAAATGCATCAATTCCGAGTTGGCCGGCATTTTCGATAACATCCTCCTGGCTGTAGGCGCTGACCATGATAATTGCCGGAGCAAAAGGGATTTCCGGATCATTCCGGACGAGTTCGATGGCTTTGATACCATCCATTTCGGGCATTTTCCAGTCGATCAAAACCAACTCAAACGGTTTTTCTTTATGCTTCTTTAAAATTTCAATCGCCTGGGTTCCGGAAGCGGCCTGTTCTACCGTAAAAGAAAAGGTCTCAAGCGCCTCACTAATTAACTGACGGGCGCTCTGGTTATCGTCACAGACCAGGACTTTCAAACCTCTCAGGTCGGATGAAGGAATAAACTCTTCCGGCTTTTGCGCGGTCTGCTTTTTGAAAACGGCCGTGAAATAGAACGCGCTTCCCTTTCCGTAAGTACTTTCGGCCCAAATCTCGCCGCCCATCAGTTCGGTCAACTGCTTGGAAATTGCCAGGCCGAGACCGGTACCGCCGTAACGACGGGTAGTCGATGAATCCGCCTGTGTGAAAGACTGAAACAGTTTATCGAGTTGTTCCGGAGTCAGACCGATGCCGGTGTCCCGCACTGAAAATTTTAGTTTTACGGAATCATCAAATTCTGCGGCTAATTCAGCCCGGATATCAATCTCGCCGCTATTGGTAAATTTCACGGCATTGTTGCCCAAATTGGCCAGAATCTGGTGCAATCGTAATGGATCACCAATCAGATAATAGGGTACTTTTTTATCGATGATAAAAATTGTTTCAAGATTCTTCTGATGGGCTTTAAAGGTTATGATATTAGCGGTATCCTGGAAGACTTTTTCCAGGTTAAACTCGATCTCTTCTAGCTTCAGCTTGCGGGCTTCGATCTTTGAGAAATCCAGAATATCGTTGATAATTTCCAATAAATTTTGAGCCGATGATTTGATCTTGGTGATATAATCGAATTGTTTGGCGTCCAGGTCGGTTTGCAGAGCCAGATGACTCAGACCGATAATGGCATTCATCGGGGTGCGGATTTCATGGCTCATATTTGCCAGGAAGTCGCTTTTGGCCCGAGCCGCATCCAGCGCCTGCTCTTTGGCCTGCACCAGTTCCTTTTCCATTATTTTAAGCCTGGTAATATCGACAAAGGCTTCCAGCAGAATGACCTCACCTTCGATTATAATTGGAACAGCGCTCTTCAGAACCGGGATGTTCTTATGCTCACTATTCTGTAAAATCGATTCTTGTTTATCGATGCGCTGGAGCCGATCGAAAATGGGACAGGCTTCATCTTTTATCATACAAAAGGTTTGGTTGCAGACTTTTCCGACAATTTCGGAGGTCGTTTTAAATCCCAGTAATTCCAAAGCGGCCGGGTTCACGTCCCGGATAGTCTGATCCTGATTGATGAGGATAACCGGAAAAGGCATGGATTCAATAATAATCTGCATCGATTCACGGGATTGTTCGAGCGTCATCGCGATTTTTTTGCGCTCTTCAATTTCCTTAACCAGGTCGGAAGTTCGTTCGATGACCCGCTGTTCGAGTTCGGTATTCAGATTTTTAATTCTTTCTTCAACTAATTTCTGTTCGGTAACGTCGGTTAACACGGCCACGCGAGCCTTACGACCCATATAATCGAGATCATTGGAACTGGCCACGATCGAGATTATCGTTCCGTCTTTTTTTATATGCCGCCATTCACCGACATTTTTGTATCCATATAAATTTAAAGCCAGGTTAATGATTGTTTCTTTATCTTCATCCGGATACAGGTCAGGAAGTCGCATTTTTAAAATTTCAGCCGGTGAATAACCGTAGTGATGAATAAAGGCTTCGTTAACGGCTAAGATTAAAAAAGTGTCGCGTTCATAGATCAAAATGGGCGCGGGATTAGCTTCAAATAACAGACGATAGCGGGTTTCGCTTTCCAATAATTCGTTTTCGATCTTTTTGCGATCGGAGATGTTCTGCACGGCGCCGTGAATGCCGGCTAATCTGTTTTTCTGATTATCCCAGATCGGGTGAGCGTAAACCCGTGCCCACAAACATACTCCGCTCTTCGTAAAAAAACGTAATTCAGATTGAATTGGCAGGTTTTTTCTAAGCATTGCCAGATCGCGGTCATCGACCGCAAGATCGTCAGGATGTAAGGTTGCCCGCCAACCACCCTTTTCGGAAAACTCCTGAAAAGTATAACCGGTCATGGCTTCAAAGGCCCCTCCGACCCATTCGGTGGTCAGTTGCCCATCTGCATTTACCTTAGTAGTATATACATAATCAGAGACAATTGAGGAAATCAGACGATAACGTGATTCGCTTTCTTTTAATAATTCCTCGAACTGGACCGTCTCGCTGATATCGACGACAATTCCCTGATAATGAGTTATATTCCCGGCCGAATCTCGGACGATAAAACTCCAGTCGCTGATCCATTTTATCTCACCGGATTTGGCAATAATCCGGTAAGGTTCATGCTTGAACTCCCGCAGGTCGGCCTGTTGGCTGTTAATGGCGACTTCATCCCCGACTCTTTCCAAATCTTCGTGGAAAATACATCGCGTGTATTCAATCTCTCCCCGAATAAATTCCTGGCTCGTATAACCGAAAAGATTGACGACGCTTTCCGAGACATATTCGACCGGCCAACCAGGTTTATTTTGCCAGGTGAAGGCCACCACCGGGCTGCGATTGATAATTGTATTGGCTTCCCGGAGTTTTTCGGCAGCTTTTCTTTGCCCCGCCTGCCACTTCTGAACTTCTTCCAACATTTCATTAAATCCATCGTAAAGCGTTCCGATTTCATCCTTAGTCGATTTTGAAATGCGGATAGAATAATCGTGGTCGGTAGAGATTTTTTTCGCTGTTTCGACAAGTTCAAGGATCGGTCTGGATACCGTTTTCTGAGTACGAACGGAAAGGATGAGCGCCAGAGCAATTCCCAGGATCAATACGATTGCTCCGAGACTGAGACTCTTCGCAACCGTCCTTGCAAGTCGGGGTAATTTATACCGGATCAGGATATAACCGACAGTTGCGCCTTCCTGCTCCAATTCCATAGAAATAACAATATAACGAGGATGTATTTTATAATTGCCCGGTTCGTAAAATGGAAAATCATACTCCTGGTATCCGCTGCGTGCAAAGAATGCGAACAGGTTTTTATCGGCATCGCAAATCCAGGCGTTGACGATTTCAATTTCAGAGCGTAGCGATGCTAAGATTTCGGTGGCGGCTTGCGAGTCTAAAAAATTTAAGGCCGGGATGGAATTTGTGCCGATGATGGTTGCGGTTGATTTCAGATTTTCCTGTACTTTCTGCCGTATATTTATCTGATCGGAAATCACCTGAAAGAGAATAAACATCCCAATGATCGCAAAGGAAGTAATTAACTGGATATAAATTAGTTTTTTCTTTAATGATAATTTTTGAAAAATATCCCAAAGTTCAAATTTTATTTTCATACGTTATTTCGTCCTGTCGGAGAAATGGTTCATTGAAAAATGTGCATTTTCTATTCAACAATCCTGGCTAATTTCCGGAGCTGTGATCTGGCTTTTAAACCAACCCTTTCCAGTCTGGTGGAATTCATTTCAAATTTTACCAGACCGCCCTGTATGAAGAAATTTATCATAATTCCGTATTCACAAAATCCCGGTGTATCACCGATCGTGAGGATTGTTTTTTGTCCCAAGGCCGATAATATCTCGGAAATCCGATCCTTTTCCGATGAGGATACGAACAGAATCTGGCAATCTCTAAAATCTTGGACAGAATGAATCCGATATACCTTAATCGGTTTATTATTGACTTGTTTCTTGCTGGCTATTTGCCCGAGCGATTTCGCAATTTCACTATCGCCAATTACCCCAATTTTAAATGTATTGCGGTTTTCCATATCCGGCCAGGTAATGTATTTGGTGAAGTTGTAAATGAAAGCTGCTTTCAGATTCTCAATATCAGATTCCGAATTTTCCGGCAAGCCGGCCTCAATTGCCATGACGCCCATGAACAGAACGAAGATCAGGTTGATAATTATTTTATATCTTTTTCGCAAATAATTCATTTTATCAAGCGAATATTTATCATTTTAAATTTGGTAACCAAATTTAAATATTAAAGTCCGCTGTGGCTGGCGATAACGTTCCGGCGGTCGGTTGGAAGTATGATAATAACACGCATCCAGGATATTATCGATCGCCGCCTGCAATTCAATTTTCGGCGTAGGATTATAGTTGATCACGCCGTTTAAAACAAAATATGCATCGATATAGTTGCTGTTCGTAGCTGAAATCAAAACGGGGTTTTTACGTCTTCCCAGGTAATTGCCACGCAGATTAATATTAAGGTTTTTCAGGAAGGAATAATTAATCCCGGCATTAAGGCTATGGTGGGCAATTTCGGGCACAACGCTGCCATCGGAATACCTGGAATCGGTATAGGCATAGTTCAAATAAAATTGTGTCCGATTACGACCATATTCGAGATTAGTTTCCAGTCCGGCCGTGTTCAACCAGTCGGCATTTATCCACGTCGAGTCTCGTATCGTCAATTTATTGTAGATCTGATTTTTATAAACCGAGATATCGATTCTGAGGTGTTTCGTCGGAGAAAAGATATTCGCGAGCTCGATTGATTTCATCCGTTCGGGGGCCAAATCCGGATTCTCGTAACCCCAATGGTAATCCCAGGGTTTCGGGGCGCGAAAAGCTTCGGTATAAAGCAGTTTTGTGGTAATAAGACCGCGGTCATATACGATGCCTAATCGGGGAGTAATGACGTTCCCGTAATACGAGCTGTTATCCCAGCGAAAACCCGCTATGGCTTCAGTATAGTTGAAAAATTTATATTGCGATTGCGCGAAAATGCTGACCAGCGTATTTTTTTCGAATTTCGGTTCAGCCGGCGTTGGAGGAGTGACATACGGATCGCCGCTATAAGTTTTGGAAAAATCGACGGCTAATTTTTCGGCCTCCAATACTATACCGGTCACTAAATTGGCATTACTGCTGAATTCGTAATCGATTTGTTCTTCAAGGCCAACCAATGAATTCGGACGATAATAACCAACCTGACCGATTCCTGGAGTAGTATCGATTAAAGTAATCGTGTTGTCCATAACCGTCGCATTTCGGTAATACATCTGCGATTTTAACGACCATCCCGGACTTTTACTATAGAGATTGCTTAAATAAGCATTGAAAAAGCGAATATGCCAATCCGTCCCTGAATCAAGAATACTCGTACCGACGGATTTATAGTAAGTTGTCTGGGATGAGTGTTTATCCTGGAATGTCAGTCCGATCCGGGTGTTATTTTTAATAATGATTTTCGAATCAAACCCAAAATCATTTTCAAAATTTTCCATGTTTGCAGACCAGTTCCAGTCACCAGCGGCTCCGCCTAAATCGGCCTTTTCGGTTTGATTATAAAATGCAGATATAGACGCACTGATCGGAGATTTTTCAGAATAATACCGATATGAACAATTACCCATCAACGTTCCGAACGTTCCCGAGCTAAGAGCCATTGCAGTCTGGGGTTGATCTTCGGGATCCTTGGTAATGATATTAATAATTCCGGAAACAGCATTCGTACCATACAGGGCCGACGACGGACCATAGACCACTTCAATTTGTTTAACATTCTGTAGATTGTACTGGTATCCGCCATAGAAGCCACCTGAATTCAGTTCGTTGATCTGGATGCCATCCACAAGTACTAATATCAAATTATTCTGACTGGGTGCTCCCCGCAGAAATGAATAAGCATTAAAACTCAGAATGTCGCGGAACTGAAAACCGGGCAAATCCTGCAAAACATTTTCGAGGCTGTGATAAGCCCGCTCTTTAATTTGATTGGCTGTTATTATCCGGACGGTGGCCGGAACTTTTTGAATTAGTTGGTCTTTCTTGGTGGCAGTTGTGACCTTAATGTTCATCAGCTCGCTGAGATCCAATTCCAGCCATTCATCGAAATCAGATTCCTGGGCCGACCCTACACTAAAGAGAAAAAACAAAACAGAAAACCAGGCGATTCTTAATTTGTCCATAATGGTATCCTGTTGAAAGGTTTAGAAGTTTGAGTTCTGTTTCGTGATTTAAAATAGCATCTGATGTTATATTAGTGAAGATTTGTCAGAATATCAACAAGTTCAAAAAAGTCAAATTCAATATAAAAAACGGATTCCGGTTTTGAATAAACTAAAATCCGTTTTAGTGAAAATATTTATGCTCGTCTACCTGATGAGAACCATCTTTTTCGTTTCACAATATCCGGCCGATGATCTAAGAGCATACAAATATATCCCACTGGATACCTGTTGCCCAATTTTATCTTTTCCATCCCAGACAACATTTAAATATCCGGCCTGACAGGTTTTGTCAATCAGGTTAATTACCTCGCGGCCCATAATATCATAAACCGTCAAGCTAATATCAGATGTCTTCGGTAATTCAAAAGAAATGGTTGTAGACGGGTTAAACGGATTGGGGGCGTTTTGGCTGAGATTGAATCGAACCGGTGTAAGAGCATTTTCTAATTCCGTAAAGTAGTTTTCATCTCCGAATATCAGCTGAAAATTGCCGGTTTCCATTGCAGACGGAATCGTTACGGAGCCGTCGGTTCTCAAGAAAGTAAGTCGGTTAGTTTGCCGGTCAAGCACGCCGACAGTTAATCCGTCGAAATCCCCGACGCCTTCGATTGTCATTTGTAAATCATCTCCGCTGAGGTTGCGTACCCGGAGATCAAACTGACTGCCGATTCCGATTTCCGGACGTTGTTCAATTGAAAGGGCTTTGTACTTGGTAGTTAATCCGGAAGCATAAATACTAAGACCGGCTTTCTCGAAAGATGCCGGCGGGCAGAAGTAATCCAAATCGTCAAGATCATTGCTGGCTGATGCGTTAACAGCGATAATCGCGGTGGAATATTGCCTGGAACCATTTTTCAGCGAAATCCGGATGTTTTTACCAGAAATCGTCATCGAGGTGGTTTTCTTTGCAAGAATAGGTTGGGTATTATAGGGAATTTCCAATGAATCAAGATTGTCCAGATTGTAATAATAATATCCGGTGTATACATCAAATTCCGCTGGCTGACTCCAGCCTCCGTCCCAGAAGTAAATTGTACGGTTTGAGGGCAAACCATTTAAAGTTAAAACATCTGCCCAGGCAATCGTACGCTCAAACGGATTGGAAATCAGATTCCAGCCGTCATGGAGCGGAATTGAATAAGTATAGTTTGATGATAAACCAACCGAATTTACCGTTTGAGATAATTTCAGGGTGTTGCGGCTAAGAATCCAGAAAGCACGACCGGGTTGGAAATTAAATACCTCCGTTCCGTCATATTCAATCTGATAACTGGAATCGGCGCCATTATCCCAGCAGGCGTTCCAGTCGTTCGGCTGTTTGCCTTCCATGAATTTCGAAACCGACAGATTCACGTCGCCGGGAATTCCTGCAATACGGTAATTTTCGACATTATCAGCATTGCCGAAACCGATTTTTTCGGATAGTTTAAATGTTTCCGGATAAGTAAAAATCGTAAATACCGGGCTTTTAACATAAACGCTGTCACATTCCAAATCGGTAATCTTTATCAGGCAGGTATCCGAGGCGGCTGCCTGTACAGTCCATGTATAGGCGCCCAGATTTGCTACTACCGAATCGGCGATCGATTGCCAGGTTAGTTCATTATCAATTGAATACTCTATCTTTACATTATTAACGTCCATACCAGACCATTCGATACTTTGAGTCGTACCTGCCCGCCAGACATCTCCATCGCTGGGTGAATCCATAACGATATTCGGAACGACACCGTAAGCATTTATCGCTATATCATAAGAGGTATCAGTATCTACCCAGGAAGCGCCATTGGAGCTGATCCAGCAAACGCCGGTTTCCAGCACGGGGTTGGCATAACCGTCCGATGCAAATTCGGCCGGTATCGGGTAGGTATACTGCGGAGTCGTATATTTTACTCTGATATATACATTTTCGCCTTTTGCCAGATAAATTTCCGACGGCAAATCGAAAGAATAGTAGCCCGGCAAGGCACAAGTTTTAGATGAGATTCGCGCTATTTTATCATCATCGTTTAAAGTTTCACCATCAAAAGCATCGTAGATATCGATTGCAATGGTAGAATTGACCGCATTGGCATAAGTACCAATTTTTTTTATTTTAATGGGTTCGTCGGTCGTGAATTTAACAAGACCGGCCGCGAAAATACTACCGTATCCGACACTACCGACACATCCCAATTCATCATACAGCAGAATCTTGGCATTCGATACATAATCTATTTTATTCGGGAAATAAGCAACTACTGAATTTACTTTAACATCATTATATGAAATGTAAAAGTACCCATCTTCTCCCCATTCGGCTCCCCAGCTGTTTTTAATTATCCAGGCGCCGGTGCCTCCGGCAGTTTCTTTAGTATCATCCCAACCGGATAAAAGCACGGCGTGGTTCGTGCTCGAATCAGTTGAACCGCCATAGTAAAAAGTGTAATCGCTGGAACGGTATGAAGCACTTTCCCATCTGAAATTTGTGTACAAACCGCCGTAATCGATCAGAGCCTGTTTGATTGTTGCCATATCATTAGGTACTTGCCGCATATCGGAAATGTAGGCGTTTTCGATCAACCCGGACGGGCAATTACCGGCCGCAGCGGTATATGGCGCTTCCTCTTCCAGAACCGGACCGGACTTTCGGGCAAAATAGGCCATAGCCATTTCCACATTACCGCCTTCACATGGCTCTAGTAAAAATCCATGGCAGCTATTCAGGTTTTCTTCCGAAAGGTCATAATCACCCAAGCCGTCCTTTTTCCACTTGGCTTCAATCGCGCCCATCGTCCCAAACGTCCAGCAGGAGCCGCAATTGCCCTGATCTTTTACCGAAGTCAACAAGGATGTCCCTCCGGTCCCGGCTGTGCGTAAATCATAAACTGAATCGGTAACTGCCAGTTTATCGACTTTTATCTCATATCCGGTAAAACTACGTAAAAACGGCGGCGGGATTTCACCCAATATATAACCTTCATCCGAAACCTGCACAGTACTCAGACCAGATAGTTTTTTAGTCTGGTAATTAATAAAATCCGGATTCAAAGGAGCCCGCTGGATATTTTCTTCAGAATAGAGGACAGCGAAACCGGTAAACAATAATAAACTGATGATATATTTCTTCATGATAATCCTCGCTGATTAATAAGGCCGGGTTGGTGGTAATTCGATCGGCGCGCCTTCTTTCTCCCGACCTAATATTATCGCGGTCACTGTTCCGACTACAATCGCCGAACCGGCGTACAGGCAAACTTTTTGCGTCAACCATATTTTTCTGGCAGTCACTTCAAAATAATAGTCGTTATGGTCGCCTTCAAATTGAAAATCATCGGTAAAATTCCAAAATATAATCCGATTCGTTCCGCTCCACCGGCCCTTTCCGACATCACCACTGAGGGCTTTTGGAATAAAACAAAAATCAGGAGCATTTTTCTTTTTAAGAACAACGTCAATTTTATATTTTACTTTTACATCGCCGACAAAATCATAGCGAATTTCAATCTGCTGCCCGTTGACAATATGATTGACATTGGTGCAAAATATTGTCTGGGATAACAGCTCAGTTACAAATACCAAAATCGTCATTAAGTACTTCCCAGTTCGCATAAAGATTCCTCTACTTTAAAATACTTCTGGTTTTTTCACTCACACTCATTCATTGAAAAATTACTGGAGAGTATAAAATATTTTACCTGATAAAGTCAATACTATTATTTCTTTTTTTTCAAATTCGTTACGGTTTCCGTCTGATATATAAGTAATTCAAATCACTATTTTATTAAAGTAAACAGTAAAATTCTTGAAAGCCATTTGATTCTTCCCTAATTTAGGTTTGTTAAGTTTGCTCAATTATAAATCAAGAAAGACTATACCATTCAAGGGTCGTTAATGAAAGAAAAAGGAATACAGCAAGCATCTATAATAAAGATTTTGATTCTGCTCATCTTGATCCCGGCTGGCTTTTATACCAAAGTTTGTAAAGGATCGCTACAGGAATGGATCAATTATTCTTTTTGTGATTTCTTATATGAAATTTTTTGGTGTCTGCTTTTTTCATTGTTATTCACAAAGATACGAGTTATATGGATAGCGCTTTCCGTCTTTTTAACAACCAGCGCTCTTGAATTTTTACAGCTTTGGCATCCGCCCTTTCTGCAGGCTGTCAGAGATACTTTTCTCGGACGAACCTTGATTGGCAATTCTTTTACCTGGAGTGATTTTTTCTATTACGCTGCCGGTTGTATTGCCAGTTATTTTTTAATAAGGGCGATTGACCGAAAAAGTTCCGTTCAGGATTACGGAGTTTGAATTCTCTTAAATTGCTCCTGAATAAATTCGCAGACATAATTTCCGACTTCTTCGGTACCGATTAATCCACCCATATCGATTGTCACCAAGTGCTTTTGGAGGGTCTGAGCGATCGAATTATCGACGATATTTGCCATCTCATTCAGATCGAGAAACCGAAGCATTTCCAAAGTTGCGAGCAAGCCTCCGAATGGATTCGCCCGATTGTGACCGGTCATTTTAACCGCGGCGCTCTGGGTAATCCGAAATGCGCCGAATTTTCCGGGATTGATTTCACAAACATGGGCCAGGCCGTATCCGCCTTGCAGAAAGAGTCCGGCATTACAGATTACGTCGGCGATTTCGGCTGGAGCAGCGATGACTTCATATTTCTGCGGCTCACTAAGTAAGTCAAAAAGTAAGGCGTCAATATGGATCGGTTCGGTACTGATTTCCGGATATTGTGTGGCTTTTCCCTGAAAATCCCGTAACCATAGCTCATGCAAGTGAGTCATGATCGTATTTTTATGTGCCAGAACGATTTTTTTCGAGCCGTTTCTGCGAACCAATTCAAATGCACTCTGAAAAAATCTATCGATAACTCTTTGAGTGTAAAAAAATGACTGGGTCACGATTTCGTTTTCGGTTCCCCGGTAAAGACTTCCGCCGGGTTTGGGGGCACTGCTCTCAATATTTTCCCGGACGATCAGAAAATTAGTAGCTGTTTCAGCGGCATTTTTAAGAGGACTCATCCAGGGATCATAGACTTTTATGCGCTGATAACTTAAAAACAGATCGAGCTGATTCCGAATTCCGGAGATGATTTCGCGGGCATGCCGCCCGTCAGGGATGCGCGGATCACCCAGCGGTCCGAGCAGCAAAGCATCGTAGTTTTTTCCAAGTTCCGCGATAAACTCGTCGGGTATCGATACTCTGGTCTTTAAATAATGTTCGGCTGAATAGGGCAGTTTTGTCAGAATCAGAATGGTCTGGCCAAATTGATTAAGGACATCGATAACCTTGATGATCTGATTAATGATTTCTGGGCCGATGCCATCACCGGCGATGACTGCAATTTTCTTAGTTCGGCTCGCAGAGTTCATTAATAGATGCTGCCATAATAATCGAAGGGCGTGATCAGCCGGTACTCTCCGAAACCGGTTTCATCGACGAAAACGAAAGTTCGGTTCAATTCATAGTAATACCAGATTTCATAGGGTTTGGTCTGCAGCTCGAAAGGGTGGCGTTCGATATCGTTCGGCGCGCCAAATAAAATAAAAACCATTCCCATATCAGTTTTCCAGCCATCTAAGTAACCGGAGAAATTTTGATTGGAATAACTGACTCTCCGGTAATATTCATTCATCAGTTCATTCTCTTTAGTACCGGGAGTCGGATCTTTTTTATTCCAGTATTCCAGAAACAAGTCCTTTTTCTCTTTTTCACCGGCTTTCTTCATTTTCTTAATGATATTGGTGCCAGCGATATATTTGAGTTGATCGATTGCCGCCTCCAGATTGTCGATCATATTTGACATTCCAACCCAGCGAATCTGAATGATTTTTTCGGCGGTTGATTCTTCCGAACCAATCTTTACTTTGAGTACCAGCCGGTACTTGCTATAGGTCAGGTCGGTGCGCGGAATACTCAATTTCTGATATTCGACGCCTTTGGAAAAATCCCGTTCGATTTCATCTTCGGCAACCACCTTTTTGCTCATGTTGTAAACAGAATATTTGATAGTACCATGCCCGCCATCGGACAACAGATAAAATGAAATATCAAATTCATTGCGTTGGTCGATTAAGCGGCCGGTAATTGAGGGAATATCGGTGCTCTTGCCATTACTGTCTGCGATACTGCTCTCGATCAAGTTAATATTGCTTAAGGTTATCGATTTTTTATAGAAGTCCTTCAGATTAATTTCTTTCTTACGAAACGTACTTTTACGGGTATCCAGATCCAGGATTCCTATCGATAAGGTATAAATACTCGGTGAAATCATGTAAGTCAGTTTATTAATGTCAAAATGCTCGGTCGAATATGTTTCCGTAAAATTCACCGTTCGAAGCGTCTGGGTCCAGATTTTACTGATTACATTTACTTCTTTTTCATCGAGCAACATTACGGACACTTCATATTTGCCGCTAAAAATGCTGTCTTTTTTAACAAATTGAATGGCGTTGAACGGCACCTGAATGACGATATCGATGGAAATACTATCGCGCGTCGCTAATGGGGTTACGGCGAAATCGTAGTTAAAATTAGGCACTTCCGGCTCCATGTCCCGCCGGAAGTCATTCTGTTCCTGTCCGATAGCCACCGACAAGCATAACACTATTCCACACAACATCCTATTCAGCGAACGAAGCATATTTACTCCATGCATATTTGGTTAAACCACGGTCGGTTGCGAACCAGACCCACTCATTATCGATGATGATTTTGAAGACAGAATTTCCCGCCAAACCGTCGACAGTTGTGTAATTTTCACAGTAATAATCATCCAGACGCATCAGAAATGCTCCCCGGTTGGTTCCCAGCCACATATAATTACCGGTAATGGCAATATCGAAAATATCAGCCTCACGCAGCGCCCCGGACATTGGGATATTCGTCCAGGTCGCGCTCCGGGTTGAATACCGCAGCAAATCATGATACCGTCCGAAAACTGTCATTGAATCGCCTTGCCCAATCGCAGTAAAGTCAGCCGCAACTGCATCGTCCAACCCAATTCGCGTTCCAAACATGTCATAATGTTCGACATTTCGATTGAATTTGTCAATAGAATACAGGCCGTTATCCGTTCCAACCCAAATTTTTTGTGAATCGACAGATACTTTCCGGACTTTTAAAATATTTTGGCGCGGTGATAATCGGACGCGCCGGGCTTTGTAGGTCGGTATTGTCACGATATTAAGTCCGCGGGGTGTTCCGATCCAGGCGACTGTATCTTCAAGGGCGATTGACATAATGACTTCATCGCTCAAGCCACTCGACATAGATAACCTTTTCCAGCGCTCTTTTTTGGAATCGTATATCGATAATCCCTGATTTGTCCCGATCCAAAGCCTTCGGTTTCCATAGGCCAGGTCGTTTACTTCGCTGGTGGCCAATTCATTAATTAAAACATTTTCGTAATAATTCCAGGTTTGTTCTTTTGGATTCAGGACGGAAATTCCCGCTTTGACAAAAACCGGATTCGGGTCGATTTGATTACCTCCGGCCCAGATCCGGTTATCACCGATCGCCAAGGCATTAATCATATTCTGCAACGGCCCAAACGATCGCAAATGTAAAGTTCTTATACTGGCATCGCCCTCAAATAATCCGAGTCCATCGATACCGCCAAAAACATCAATGTTTATATCGGTGTCAAACAGGGTAACCTGATATTCCCGCAAATCCGTATCCAAAATAATGCCACGGCCATCAATCAGATAGTTTTGATCCAGAGTGTAATTTCGCATATCCGGGACGCTGTTCAGCGTACAAGGCTGCCATTCAACCGAGGAAGGAGCGGCTGCTTCCATCGCTTGATGATATCCCAGTATCTTATTGACAGTGAACAGATAACCGCCTTCCGCCTGAATCCAGATTGCATTCCCGTCCGTACCTAACCGAATGATTTGGTTTGACTGCGGAAGGTTGAGATTTGCCTTGGATATATTCACCCAGCGCTGGCTGGCGGGCGTCAGATAACTGATGCCGTTGCGATGCGCCGCCCATAAATAATTCGTAGTCTGATCGTACAATACCGCCGTAATAAAATCATCATTCAGACCGTTACTGGTTGTATGAGGTTCGGCCCAGTATCGTCCGTACTTATGAAAAGCATGAATGCCACCGCTCGTACCGATATATATATATTCAATCCCCTCGCTGAGACTGGTCGGATGATTACTGTATTTATATGAAATCCAATCCCAGAGTTCGTAAATCCGCACCGGACGGCTGGCAATGTCCTGGGACTTGCTTTTATAAGGTAGTATAAATGCTGTCAGCACCAACAACAGAGTAACAGATAATGATTTATTGCGGTTTCCGATTTCAGGCATCGCTTATCCTGCCTTGATGAACATCTTCCCGGCTAATTGCCGCACGGCGCCTTTTAACTCCAGAGATAAAAGAGTGGCCAGAATTGAATAAGTATTTCTTCCAAGTTTCTGAGCCAGGTCGTCGATATAGATCGGATCGGTCGAAAGGGCCTCGTAAATCTTTTGCTCGTCTTCATCGTCAAATTTAAAGGCAATTTCGAGTTGATGCGGCTGGCGCGGAAAGCGCCGGATCGCATCGATTTCATTGAGAATATCATCGACGCTGGCAACTAATTTGGCGCCTTTTTGAATCAGTCGGTTGGTTCCGGTGCTCTTTTCATCAGTGATGCGCCCCGGTACGGCAAAAACTTCGCGGTTCTGATCGAGAGCGTAATAAGCCGTCAGCAACGCCCCGCTCTTCTCACCAGCCGAAATGACGACTGTTCCAAGGCTGAGTCCGGAAATAATCCGGTTGCGGCGCGGAAAATTGACCGCATCCGGTTTGGTTCCGAAAGTGAATTCGGAGCAGTAAACTCCGCTGGAAATGAGTTTTTCTCGCAGTAGACGGTTTTCGGGCGGATAAATGCGATCGATTCCATTCCCGAGAACGGCGATCGTCCGCCCGCCATTTTCAAGAGTAGTTTTATGAGCGACTGTGTCTATTCCACGGGCAAAACCGCTTACGATGGTGATTTTTTGTTCAACTAATTGACGCGCCAGGATTGCCGTCACTTCTTCCCCGTAATGATCCGGATTACGGGTTCCGACGATGGCGATGGCATCTTCGTCCTGTTCCGTAAATTCGCCATGCCGGAAAAGAACTACCGGTGGATCATAGATGTCCAGCAGTCGTTTTGGAAAGTCCGGATCCAGGATGGTTGTGATTTTAAACGGACTGGTCTCCAGCATTGCCAGCTGCTGCGCGACGAACTGCCGGTTGACATTGTTTTTTATGCGTTCCGCCAGGATTCGATCAATCCCCGGAACTTCCGTCAATTTCTTCAGGGGAGCATCGAATACTGCCTGAATATCAGGGAATTGCCGTTGCAGGTTTAAGATTCGGAAGGAACCTAAACCGGTCACGGTCATCAGGTTTAGGATGGCCTCGAGTTTATCCATTCTGGGCCAGCATACTCACAGCTTGTTGGATGAATTTTTCAAGACCTTCACCGGTAACCGCCGAAATCGTAATGACCGGCAGGTTATCGATACTAATGACCGGAACCGGTTGAACCAAATCGCATTTTGTCACCACGATAAAACGCGGTTTATTTTCAAAACCGGAAAGATACTGCGTCAGCTCGGCATTCAGGGTATGATAGGTTTTTTCGGGCTCCGGGTCGGTTGATTCTATCAGAAAAGCCAGTATCCGGGTGCGTTCCAGATGCCGCAAAAAGCGAAAGCCCAGTCCTTTACCTTCGTGCGCGCCCTCGATCAGTCCCGGAATATCAGCCAATAAAAAACTCTTATAATTACCGAATTTCACAATCCCGAGATTCGGAATCAGGGTGGTAAACGGATAATCGGCAATTTTCGGGCGGGCGGCGGTGATCTTCGAAATCAGCGTTGACTTTCCGGCATTCGGCAGTCCGACCAATCCAATATCGGAGAGCAGTTTCAATTCGAATATCAGGTTCCGGGACTCGCCGGGCATACCCGGATCGGCGTAACGCGGGGTTTGCTTGGTGGGAGTCGCGAAATGGGCATTGCCGCGGCCGCCTTTGCCGCCTTTGGCGATAATCGCTTCCTGATTGTCTTCGGTCAGATCGGCCAGGGTTTCATTGGTATCTTCGCAACGGATGACCGTCCCTTTCGGCACCAGAATAATCACCGGATCGGCATTGGACCCGCTTTTCAGGCCGCCTTGTCCCGGGTCGCCGTTTTTGGCCTTATAACTTTTATGATATTTGATGTCCTGAAGCGTGTTGAGATTATAATCGACTTTGGCGATCACATCGCCGCCCCAGCCGCCGTCGCCCCCGCTCGGTCCGCCTTTTGGAACGAATTTTTCACGGCGGAAAGCTACGCAGCCTTTTCCGCCATTCCCGGACTGCACGAATATTTTGGCGTAATCTACAAACAAGTGCTTTTCTCTTTCTTTTAAACCTATCCTTTTTGCAGGTTTAAACTAAAGCGAAATTATAAAGTTGCCAATAAAAATATTTTAGCGGCGGAAAAAAACCCCTGTTTTAGTTCGTGGCGGTTGTCAGAATATCGACCAGGCGCGATACAAAGCCGGTCGGATTCTCAAGATTGCCATCGATCAGCAGCGCCGCTTCATAGATTTGCATAATTGTATTGCGCAGGAGCGGATTGCGGCTGTCTCCCAGATTCAGACGCGACATGTTCTTGATTAGCGGGTGAGCCGGATTGATTTCCAGGATTTTCTTCTGCGGTGTGACGGTCTGGTTCATCATCTTCATGAACTTTTCCATCTGCGGGTCGAGCCCTTCCTTGCCAATGACTAATGTAGCCGGCGACTCTACCAAACGGTCGGAAGTCGTTACATCTTCGACCTTGTCGCCGAGAGTTTCCTTGAAGACCGCGATCAGGGATTTCAGCAGGTTTTCTTCCAGGACCTCGCCTTCGGCCTGTTTCTCCTTCTGTTCCAGCTTCAGGTCGGCTTTTTCAATCGACTGAAATTTCTTCTTCTCGTATTCAAAGATCGACGGAATGATAAAAACATCGATCGGGTCGATTAGCAGCAAGACTTCGAGATTGTACTTGCGAAAATATTCGAGTTTGGGATTGCGTTCGACGATTTCGCGGTTTTCGCCGGTCAGGAAATAGATTTCTTTCTGACTTTCCGGCATACGGCTGATATAATCATCCAGCGATGTCAGTTCGCCTTTGCTTTTGGCAGTCGTTTCGAAGCGCAGCAGTTTGACGATTTTATCCTTATTGGCAAAGTCGGTATTGACGCCGAGTTTCAGGATATGGCCGAAATTCTTGTACAATTTTTCATATCTACCGGTATCATTCTTAGCCCAGTCTTCGAACAGGCCGAGGATACGGGTCGTCAGGACGTTGCGGATTTTCGCCATTGCCGGACTGTCCTGGGTCACCTGGCGCGAGATATTCAGCGGCAGGTCTTCGGTATCGACCACACCCTTCATAAAGCGCAGATATTCGGGTAACAGCTCCATGGCATTATCCTGAACGAAAACCCGGTTGGCGTACAGATGCAGCGACTTTTCGCGGATTTCATTGTAGAAATCGTACGGCGCCTTGGGCGGAACAAACAGCAGCGCCTTGAAATTTACCGTGCCTTCCAGCGACAGATGCAGATGGCCCAGCGGCGGTTCGTAATCATTGGCGATATATTTATAGAACTCGGTCAATTCATCCTCTTTGAGTTCGTCTTTGGACTTGCGCCAGAGGGCTTCGAGGCTGTTGACGCGCTCCTTGCCGATGAAGATCGGGAAGCCGATGAAATTGGAATATTTCTGGATAATGGATTTGACCTGGTATTCCTCGGCAAAATCTTTATATTCGTCTTTCAGTTTAAAGGTTATGCGTGTGCCGCGTTCCGGGCGTACGATTTCGGAAATGCTGAAGGTGCCTTTGCCGTCCGATTTCCAGAGCCAGGCTTTTGATTCCGGATCGGCGTGCCGGGTTTCGACGCTGACTTCATCGGTAACCATAAAGACCGAATAGAATCCGACGCCGAATTGACCGATCATATCGGCCTCGACTTTTTTGCCCTCTTTCTGAATTTGTTCAAGGTATTGCAACGTGCCGGATTTGGCGACCGTACCGATATTTTCGATCAATTCGTCATGCGTCATACCGATTCCGGTATCCTCAATCGCAAAGGTATGTTTCTTGGAATCGACTTCGATTTTGATCTTCAATTCGCGTTCCGGCTCCAGGATATGCTGGTTGGTCAATTGCATAAAGCGGACCTTGTTCAGGGCATCGGAAGCGTTTGAAATCAACTCCCGCATGAAAACTTCAGGCTGGGTATACAGGGAATGCACGATCAGGTTGAGCAGCTGCTTGAGTTCGGCTTTAAACTCGTAGGTCTGGGGTGCATCGGTTTTCTTTTTGGCAGGCATATCTTCTCCTTTTTAGCTGGCCGCTATCGCGGCATCTTTAATTAGTCATTGATTGTCATCCAGCCCGTCAGAAGCCGGGCTTGTCATTTATTGTCATTCGTAGTTATTGATTTTCATTCATCGTATTTTATTTTTAAAAAGCGCTGACAGTTTTACCAATTGCGTGCCAGAGTCCACTGTCGGTCAGTTTGGCAGACATTATTCATCGTCATTTATTGTCATTAGTAGTCATTGATAGCTGAGCGAAGCGAAGTCCGGTTCCTCATCACGACATACGTCTTACGCCTTCCACGCTTGCCGGCCGGGCACAGATAATGAATATTTCCATCCCGTTCAAATTTTCACGTGAAAAATTGAAATATATTTTCTAACTTCTGGCGCTTTTTTGCATAACAGGAATAATCAAAAGTACGATACAGCGCAGTTAAATATACTATTTACTGAGGGTCGAACCAGCCGCATGAGAACACAACCGGACTACTCCAATCCACGGGGAAATTTGTGCAATCACAGATTCCGCCGTGCTGTTTCATCTTCGTCCGGTACGGCAGATACATTCAATACCATAAATCATTTAAACGGAGGTTATTTTTATGGCAAAAATCTTAGTCGTTGACGACGATCCGGATTTCGTATCGGCGGTCGCGATTGTGCTGGAAAGCGCCGGGCATAAGGTTTGTAAAGCGCATTCCCGCCAGGATGGCATGCAAGTATTTGAAAAGGAAAAACCGAATCTGGTCGTTTTGGATGTCATGATGCAGGAACCGGACGACGGTTTCGTGATGGCCCAGGAACTGAAATCCAGGGCCAAGGTGCCGATCCTGATGCTGACCAGTGTCGGCCAGGTCACCGGCCTGGATTTCAATAAAGATTCGGAGATGGTTCCGGTCGATGCTTTCGAGCAGAAACCGATCATGCCAACCGTTCTTTTGGAACGCATTAATCAACTTTTACAATAAAAGGATAAACCAATGCAAGTATTGGATCGCGTCAAAATCAATCAGGAAATATCCGACCTGAAAAAAACCTACGGCGATGACCGTTCCGCCCTCCTGCCGATTTTGCAGGATTTACAGGCAATCTATGGTTATCTGCCCGATTTGGTCATGCAGGAAACGGCCCATTCGCTCGGTATTCATCCGGTCGAAGTCGAGAGCGTCGCCAGCTTTTACAGTTTTTTCCGCCGCAAGGAAAAACAGGGCAAGTACGTTCTGCGTCTCTGTCAGACCATCTCCTGCGACCTGGCCGGAAAAGTCAAGGTCGCCCGCCAGCTCGAAAATGAACTCGGCATTAAATTCGGCGAAACGACCAAAGACGGAATGTTCACCCTCGAATATACCAATTGCCTCGGGATGTGCGACCAGGGCCCGGCCATGCTGATCAACGACCGCTTGTTTGCCCGGGTAACACCCGACAAAGTCCCGCAGATAATCGCCGACTGCCGGTGTGATTTTCTAAAATCTGATTTTCCGAAAGTCGTCCCGTCCGATGTTAAGAAAAGCGGCCCGATCTTATCGCACGGTTTAAAATCCGGCGACGGATTGAAGGCGGCTTTGAATAACACGCGGGCCGGCGTCATCGGCCTGATCCGCGAATCCGGTCTGAAAGGACGTGGCGGGGCCGGCTTCCCGACCGCTGTCAAATGGCAACTGGCCGGAGCGGCCCAAAGCGACCAGAAATTCGTCGTTTGCAATGCCGACGAAGGCGAACCGGGCACTTTCAAAGATCGCTACCTGTTATTTCACCACACCGACATGATTTTCGACGGTATGACCATCGCGGCCTACGCCATCGGCGCCACCAAAGGTTTTATTTATCTGCGGGGTGAATATCTGTATCTGAAAAAATATCTTACCGAAGCTCTCGCAACCCGCCGCCAGAATAATCTGCTCGGCAAAAACATTCTCGGTAAAGAAGGTTTAAACTTTGACATTGAGATCAGAATGGGTGCCGGCGCTTATGTCTGCGGCGAGGAAACCGCCCTGATCGAATCGCTGGAAGGCTTCCGTGGCGAACCGCGTAACCGGCCGCCTTTCCCGGTCGACACCGGTTTTCAAAAACATCCGACGATTGTCAATAACGTCGAGACCTTTTTAGATGCGGCGCTTATCAGCACCAAAGGCGCTAAATGGTTCAGCGAGCACGGCACCGAAAAATCCGTCGGTACGAAATTATTCAGCGTTTCCGGCGACTGCGAACAACCGGGAATCTATGAACTGCCTTTCGGTGTCACTATTGCCCAACTGCTGAAAGAAGTTAAAGGCGAAAACGCCAAGGCCGTCCAGATCGGCGGCGCTTCGGGAAAATGCGTAGCGCGGAAGGATTTTGACCGCACAATCGCATTCGAAGACATCTCCTCCGGCGGATCGATTATCGTATTCGGTCCGCAGGTCGATATGCTGCAGGTCGCGATCAACTTCATGGAATTCTTCGTTGAGGAATCCTGCGGTCAGTGCACACCCTGCCGCGACGGCAATGTCAAATTGCTGGAAGGGCTGAAAATGCTCGAAAAAGGTCGTTGTTCCGTCACCTACCTGAACGAATTGATCCGCTTGGGCGAAACGATTCAGTTAGCGTCCAAATGCGGTCTGGGGCAATCCAGTCCGAACGCCTTTCTCTCGATCCTGGACAACTTTAAATCCGAAATTTTAGGCCGCGTGCCTGAAAAAGCATAAA
>Ga0172375_10000698_pt1 | contig 54037 bp, 48 predicted proteins | sample LakKiv1m_FD_114537 | JGI IMG/M metagenome (GOLD analysis project Ga0172375, IMG submission 114537) | Freshwater microbial communities from Kabuno Bay, South-Kivu, Congo - kab_092012_11.1m | ecosystem: Environmental > Aquatic > Freshwater > Lake | place: Democratic Republic of the Congo...
ATTATTATACGATTTCCCCAAATCGGGTGGGTCTTTTAATAAATATTTATGTAAGGGGAATCGTATGAAACCTATTAGTAATCCTAGAATAAATCAAAAAGTATTAACTAAAACTGGTTATAAAGTCTATAAACACCCAAAAGATAAATGGGATAAATGGGATCGATGGTATAATAGAAAATGTGGTTGGTGTAGTAATTTACTTATTAGACGAGAAAATAAGAAAATGGTATTTTGCGATCATAATTGTAAACGAAAATATCACATGCAAAATAAAGATTCGGTAGGTTTTAATATTTTAAACCAATCAAATAACACATTATTTTATTATTTGATTGGATTAATTTGTGCAGATGGTCATATTGCATATCCTAATAGTTCACCATCACAACGAGGTTATCAATGTTCTATCGAACTTCATAAAAAAGATAATTATCTCCTTAAAAATATAAAACAAACATTTGGTGGTAAATTTACATTAGTAGCATGTAAAAAATGGCATAATAGTATGTGGTCGATACATAATAAAGAGTTTGTTTTATATTTAAAAGATGTTGTCGGATTAACACACAATAAATCTTTTAATCTTAATGTAACATATTGGTTTAATTTGTTAACTGAAGAAAATAAACAATCTTTTATTCGTGGTGTTTTTGATGGTGATGGAAGCGTATATTGTTCAAAATCAAAAGGAGCATATATTTGTTCATGTTCTATAAAATTTATTGAAATGATACATAATTATTTTATTTCAAAAAATATGAAATGTCACTTATACTCACCTCAAGATATACATGATACATATAAAACAATGTTTCATTGTAAATATGCTTTACAATTATACAATTTAATGTATAATAATTATGAAAATTTATTTCTAGTTAGAAAACTAGCCAAATTTAAACAAATAGAAGAATATTATAAGGAGAAATTATGATAATTAATAATCATGAAAAATATGACGGTAAATTATTACATTCGCGGTTTGCATATAGATATTTTAAAGATAAGGTATTACCCACAGGTAATATTATTGCATTTAAAGCACCAATGCTTGTAGAAGCAGAAGGTATGATTGATTTAGAAGATGTAATGAATAATGATTTTATTTATTCCGATCTGGCAATCAATTATTGCTGGGAAATACCGATTATAAATGATAAATATGGATCTGTTTTGTTTCAACGACTATTTTGTAATAGCGTAGCAAATATATTAACTAAATATATTAAGGCCGAAATTGAAGTAGATGGTGACGATTTTTGGGTTTTAAAAGAACATAATCAAGGTGGTATTATACAACAAAGAGGTAAAGCAAGTGTATCAATTGCTACAACCGTTGACAATTGTGCATTAGGACATCTTGGTATTAATGTTGTAGCTGGTAAGAAAGCACCAGCATTCGCATATAGTACCAATTTAAACACAGAACAATGTGAACAATTTATGAGGGAAGTTGTTAATTGTTTCTACGGAATGAGCCATGATGTGTTTTTGGCAACGACAAAACTGACTAAATAGTAAATATTTCAGAGGTATTGCCATGAGTGATAAAGATACAGAACAATTACAAGAAAGTTATAGAAGAATCATAAGAGAAGCCTCTGTCAGAGGATACAAACTGGTTGTTCATGAAGTCGGGAAGAAAGTAGAATATACATATTTTGCAAAAGGTCTTACCAAAGATGAAGCAGTTGCTGATTTCAACAAAACATTACCAACCTTAGGGTATAAAGTAGAGAATTTTGAAATTATTAATGTTATTCCTTTAGCTTACGACCCGCAACTTGAGATAGACTATAATCATGATAGTTTTCGAAAAGGTGCGAAATATCATGGAGACTAAAGTATTTTCTTTTAGGAAATATTATAAAGAACATTTTAAAGAACACTATCCTGATTGGGCCTATTATTGGTTCAAATTACACAGGGTCTAAATATAAAGATCTCGAGTACAATATAATATAGGAAAAGTAAAAAGGAAAAGTATAAAGAAAAAAGAGAAAGAAGAAAATGAAAGATACAGATACAATAATATTAGAAGAAGTATATGATAAGGTTTGTAAAAACAACTCAGTATTAATGCGTATTCTTAAAAAAGTAGCTGCCGGACAGATGACTATTGAAGAAGCAGAAACACAAATTAAAAAGCTTGGGGCTTCAGGTGTTTATGCGGGCGGCACTTAACCATAGCGGCCACTAAAAATAATTGGAATTTTGGTACATTTAATACATTAACAAACGAAAAAATTCAATTAGAAGATCCGAACGAATTAGCGGAAGATGTTTGGAATGATGTGAACATTCGAGTATGGGTTGAAAAGAAATAGTTATGCTTCTTTTTAATTTTTTAAAAGATATTATCTATAGGAAACAGGGTGATTTACTTGATAACCCAGAGAATGAAGTGGATTTTACTCCTTGGTTAATTCAGCGTTGGTTGTCCATGTATTCAGAAGATTCGGCTAAGATATTAAACAATACAACAAACCAATTGTATCCTGTTTTTGAAACAAAGAGGGAATGGTACAAGATATTTCTATCTACCATACCAAAAACATACTTCAAGAAGATTAAATATATTAAGAAGATTAAGAAGGACAAGATCGATAATATCAATGAAGTTTATAAGTTTATTGCGCAAAATAAACAAATGTCGGTTAGAGAAGTAAAAGAGTATATTAAAGAGTTTAATATCGATACTAAGCAATTAGAAAAGATATTTAAGAAAGAGGGTTAATATGGGTGAAGAATTAAATGCTAGAGGTTTACCAGCAACTGTCCATGGTGTTGTACCATCACTAAGTCTTGATACCTATCGGGGTTCAAGAATTCCAACAGATTGGGAGATTATCGGTGTAGCTGGTGATATAATACGAGCAGAGTTTATAGATTGTACTGGTGATGGAGATTACATTGATCGTGGTGGTATATTACTAGACAATAAAGTATCACAATATACTTGGCGCATTGCTAAAGTTATCAATGTAGGTCCTCAATGTCATGATACTAAACCTGGCGATCTAATTATGTTCCCAAATGATAAGGGTATTCCAATGACTAACGTTGGTGGAAAAAATTACATTTTCTTAAATGAAGCAAGAATATTTGCTTTTGTAAAACCTAAGACTATCGAAACATAATGAAAGTAACCATTCCAACCTTAAAACGATTATTAGCAGGAAATGTTATAGAATTGCGATTCCTGCGACGTCGTCCTAAGTTAGGTTGGAATAATACTAGACATATGTTATGTACTAACAATTGGCAATTGCTTAATTCAATACCAGGTAAGACAGCACTTAGGTTTAAACCACCACATCAACAACCAAAATATAATCCAGATCAATATGGGTTGATCTGTGCATGGGATATAATGTTTTGCGAATATCGCATGCTTAGTCCAGAAACGCACGAAATAGTTGCAGTTATGCCTATTAAAACACCTGAAGAGATTGATAGATTTTGGTTATATTTTGCCGAAATGTTACAAAAGATGAGCCCGAGCGAAAAAGTTGGTTTCATGAATAATTAGGAGTTAAATGACTATAACAGATACACCACTAGAAAATATTCTTAAAAGTCTTTTACAAAAGAATGTAAAATTCAATTTAGGTGAAAAGACAATAAAAAAAGGTAAATTCATGCTTTTCAAACAAAACAATTATTGTTTAGAAATTATGATACAAACTAAGGGGAACAATCTTAAGAAATTTGAGATTCCTATTCCTTATTATTTTGAGAAATGGCCTGAAGATAAACTAATTTATTTTGATTATAGATTTTCATCTTTAGCACGAAATAAAGAATCACGTAGAAAATTGTTCGAAAGTATACCAAAAGTAGGGAACAACAAATTCTATAACACAATACTTGAAATTCAAATAGATTCATGATATAATAATTAGGAAATATGAACTTAAAATTATTTTTTAGTATGATATCTGGTGATTTGTATTATGTCGAAGAAGATGAAGTTAAGAATCTTGATAGTGCACAGATTCCGTTAAAACAAAAACCAAGCACCTCTTGTAAAAAATGTTATGGAAGATTTCATATAGGTAAGTATTCTCAAATGCAAGAAGGTAAATGGCAACAAAAATATTATGCTATTTGTCCTAAATGCGCGCCTAAATGTATTGATTGGGATGCTGTTAATAAGAAGGAAGTTAAAGTAGAATTACCAAGAACTACAACCGAAATAGCATCAGATTCTTTTAATGATGCAATCAATTTGGTAAAATAATGAAGATCCAAAATATTGAAGAATATTTTCCTAAGAACTATTCTCCTAGATCAAATCAGGTAGATATATTAACACAAATCCAAGATGCTATTAATTCTGGGGTCAAGTTTATCATACTTGAAGGTCCAACAGGCTCCGGAAAATCCATGTTTTCCGCCACTTTAGCAAACTATACTCCAAATCCTTCAAAGGATTGGATTAAGCTTGTAGATGAGATGAAGATGTTTGAAAAGAATGTAACTGGAGAGTATAATTACGAATATGAAGCAATGAAGGAACCAGCTTTTGGTACTTTTGTTTTGACTATTACTAAGACCTTACAGAATCAATATAGTAAACTCTTTGAAGATTGTAGTTTACTAAAAGGTAAATCTAATTATGAGTGTAACATTGATACAGATTTTGATGCTGATTTAGCACCATGCATGTTATCATCAAAATTATACAAACAATGTCAACTAAATAAAACTTGTGATTATTTAAACCGTCGCGATGAGTTAGTCAAATCAAAGTTTGGTGTAGTTAATTATAGTATGTTTCTTAGTTTACCAGATCATGTTAAGAAGAGATCAATTATTGTTTGTGATGAAGCATCAGAGTTAGAAGATGAGTTAGTTGATCATTTTTCTGCAACGATTGAATATAGCAAGTTAAAATATCTAGGGCTATCTGTTAACAAACTCATTACAGAAGATATCGATAAAGCATTTTTATGGCTCACTGATATTACAACAAAACTAGATTCATATATAAAAGAAAAGTATAATAATTTATCCAAATCACAAAAGGTTAATAACATTGGTGATATGACAAAACTTCGTGTAGCTATAAATTTACACGAACGAGTTTTGGTTGTATTGGAAAATTGGAAATCTTGCGAGTATGTATTAGAACGAGATGCTACTAAAGCAACATTTGTTCCATTATATGTTGATGTATTATCTAACAATATATTCAAATATGCCGATACGGTAGTATTAATGTCAGCAACGATCGTTGATCCGAAGACATTTACTAAAGCTTTAGGTATTACAGATTACAAGTATATACAAGCAGATTCTATGTTCGATCCTAAGAAGGCTCCAATATATTGTCCTGGAAGCTATAATCTCAATTATAGTAACATTGATAAGAATTTACCAAAGGTTGTTGATCAAGCTTTATCTATTTGTGAGCATTATCAAGGTAAGCATGGTATCATACATACACATAGTTTTAAGATTACTGAGAGTGTTAAAGATAGATCTCGAAGAGATAAAAGATTTTTGTTTAGGGAGGACGGAATCTCTAATGAACAAATACTTCAAGAACATTTTGCAAGAGAAGACGGAACAGTACTCGTATCACCTAGTTTAGGTTATGGTATCGATCTAATGGGTAAATATGGAGCCTTTCAAGTTATTATTAAGTTACCGTATCTTCCTTTAGGCTCAAAACGAATTAAGATATTGTTTGAAAAGAATAAGGATTGGTATCAAATGAAAATGCTTATTAATTTAATACAGATGTGTGGTAGAATAATTAGAAGTGAAGAAGATAAAGGTGATACTTTTATTCTTGATGGCCAAGCGGTTGATACATTAAAGAGAGTATGGTCAAAATTACCAAAACATTTTCGTTCTCGATTAAAATAGTCCAGATTATGAAATAATTATGTAAAGGAAGAAAATAATATTATAAAATTGTACGAAGAAGGGTATAGTACAAAAAGATTACACGGAGATTAATAAAATTTTATATGCTAGCTCAATGTCATACTAAGAAATACTCATATAAGTTTAATAAGAAGTTAATACTGATTGTGGGTAATATTGGGTCCGGAAAATCTACTTACAGTAAGAAATTAAAAAAAGATTACGTAATAATATCTAGAGATGCTCTTAGATGCATATTAGGTAATGGGGATTATGTATTTTTAAATACATTTGAACCAGCAGTTCACCGAGCCGAAATGGCATTCTTTGAAGGATTATTAGAATCTGGGGTTAATCTTGTGGTGGATGAAACAAATTCATCTCTACGAGTTAGAGCGATGTATTTATGTTTAGCTAAACTATACAAATACCATACTACAGCAATTGTTTTACCTAAATTGTCAAAAAAAGAGTGTGTTGACAGACGAATGAACGATTCTAGTAGGAATTATACTCGAACCGATTGGGAAAAGGTTTGGGACATGTTTGACAGAATATATGAAGAACCAACCCGCAAGGAGGGATTTAATAGAATCATTAAGGTTAAACAATAAATATTGTATAAATATTTAAAATGAAAAAACAAAGTTTTTACTGGGAAATTAGAGATTTAGTTGCTCAGTTCACAGATGCTTTTAATGATATTGTCATTAACCGCTATAATGAGAATAAAGTTCCAGAAGATCAATTGCATGTTAACTTCGTATATGCTCCAAAGTCCAGAGTTTTACATGATCTGGTAAATAAAGCCGGGCATATTAAGCCGCCCATTGTCTCTGTTTTTATATCTAACGTTAGAAGAGCCCCAAATCGAGTCTTTAATAAGATTGAAGGACCGTATTATACATTAAGTCACATTCAATCTGGGTATGAAAAGCTACTTCAACCAGTGCCAGTTGATATTACCTTGAACATGTCGATTGTTACTCGGTTCCAACAAGATTTAGACCAAATTTTAAGTAATTGGGCACCATGGAATGATCCATATGTTGTAGTAAGCTGGCAAATGCCAATTACAGAATTGGAAATTCGGAGTCATATCATATGGGATGGTAATATCAACATTAATACTCCCCATGATACAAATGCGACTGAGTTTTATCGTCAAACAGCTGATACGACATTCACGATTGAAGGTTGGCTATTTAAGAAACCCGATGATCCAGTAGGTAAAATATACAAGATTACAACAACATTCAATGCCGTTTCAGATATTATGGATAATTTCGAATATCTAGAAAGTATGGCCGATCCATATAATCCACTTAATACAGAGATTTTTGTTATTTCTGCCCGACCACAATTGTATGAATGTACTCCATATGCTACTTTACCATGTGTCTCTGGACGATATTTTACACTTTATGGTAAGATGTTTGATTGGGTTACGAGTTTATATGCCTCTGGCGGTACCGGAGTTTATGATTTAGCACCTACTGGCTGGCCTGTATCCGCAGTATCTGGAATTTATACAATGTTTTATGATCCAGCTAGTTCTAATGCAAGAATTTCAGCATATTATCCAGGATTTTCAGCAGTAGAAATTGCTACATGGAGTAAATCAAGTGATACCGAAATACAATTTATGTTACCAGTGCCTGTAAGTGCTGGTTTTATTGATATTATAGCATTTAATGAAGCTGGGTATGGTTTATTAAGTCGAGATTCTGTTCGTACTACCTTTAATCCATATCCATCAACGGCACCAGAGTACAATACCTGGGTTTCTTGGCAACCACCGTACATTTCAGGTATTGAGGTTCTTCCAATATATGATTATTGTTAATTTCATACCTTAATAAAACGAAAACCCGATAAATAATTAAGAAAGATTTAGTTTATGAACACAGATAGAAGTTTTGCGAGTGTATTATTAGCCAAAGTTCCATTCTCTTGGAGAATTATTGATTCGATCTCTCACCTTAATCCTAAATATGAAGCATTTCATGATTTAACTGCTAGAAAAGACGAGAGAATACTCCAACAATCTGTTGTACAATATAAATCTTCTGCAATTGATGATCCAGTCGGTGGTATGATCCAAATAAATAAGGATTACCACAAGTATATGTACGCTGGTATCGATATGGATAAGATCCGTAGATTACAGGATTATCGTCGTATGGCAGCATATTCTGAGGTAGCTGAGGCTATTGATGAGATTTGCGATGAAACAATTGTCAAAGATGAGAACGACGAGATTCTAAAATTCCATTTACGTGGCGAATTTGAAAAAGAGATCCGAGAAGAAATAACTAAAGAATGGAATAATTACTCAACAGTGTATGATTTAGAGAATAGAGGTTGGGAATATTTTAGACAGTTTCTAACGGATGGGGAATTATATTTTGAAAATGTGGTATCTAAGAATAGACCAGATTATGGTATTTTAGGTGTTGTTAATATTCCGCCAGAACTTATTAATCCGATTTATGATAATGTTCAAAATGGGTTAATTAAGGGGTATTTGCTTCGTAGACCAATTCGTGATGCAAAGAAACAACATAACGAAAAAGAAGAACTTATTTTATTAGACAAAAATCAAATTTGTTATATTAATTCTGGAATTTGGAATGAAGATAGATCTATTAGATTACCCTATATTGAGGCTTGTCGCAGAGCTTATAAACAACTATCCTTGATTGAAGATTCGATTGTTATATATAGATTAGTAAGAGCACCAGAAAGATTAGCTTTTTATGTTGATGTTGGTAACATGCCGCCACCAAAAGCCGAAGCATATCTAAAGCGTTTGATGCAACAATATTGGACTCGTCGAAGTTATGATGCTAATAGTTCAAGAGTAACTAATGTATATGATCCACAATCCATGTTAGATGCATTTTGGTTTGCCCGACGCGCTGGAGATCAGGGCACAAAGGTTGAAACTTTACCAGGCGGCGCCAATTTAGGTCAGCTTGATGACCTCAACTACTTCCTTAAGAAACTCTATAAAGCCCTTAAGATTCCAATTAGTCGGATGGATCCAGCTGATCCGTTCAAAGATGGTACGGAGATTACGCGAGAAGAATTAAAATTTGCTCGATTTGTAATGAGAATTCAGCGTCAGTTTGCCATGGGTGTTAAAGATGGGTTTATGGTACATCTTAAACTCCGTAAATTGTGGGATCAATACAAACTTAAAGAATACAATTTCGATCTAGAATTTAATACGCCAACTCAGTTCATGTTAATGCGTGAACAACAAGTTCAAGATCTGCGTTACAACAATTATAACAACATGACTTCAACAGAATTGGTATCTCATTCTTATGCTCAGAGGTATTATTTAAATTGGGCAGATGATCAAATGGCAGAAAATCGTGAGTGGTTAAGAAAAGATGCTGAACTAATGTGGGAAATTGAACAAATTAGAACAGCTGGTCCTAACTTCCGTGAACAGCAAGCGGCTGTTGGTCAAGCTATGTCAGAATTAGAAGGTAAAGGTGGCGGAGGCGGATTACCACCAGCATTTGGGCCTGGTCCAGCACCAACCACCGGTGAAGAAACACCTCCAGGAGAAGCAGCTCCAGAAGCAGGTGCTCCAGCCACTCCTGGTGTTCCAGCCACTCCTGGTGCTCCAGCCACAACAACACCACCTGCAGCATAATAAAGCTCGATATTTTTGATAAATAATTTAAAATTTATCTATGAGCAACAATTCCATTCGAGTAGCAAATATTACAACAGGTTTTGTCGACGTTCCTGGCCAGATTTCTTTGAATATATACATGCAAGGATGCAAGAAAAACTGCTTAGGTTGCCACAATCCAAATTTACAATCATTTAATGGTGGCAAAGAGATAAATATTGATATTATGAAAGATATACTTAAGGGGCATTCTATGCCAACGTGGATTTGTTGGCTCGGTGGTGACGCAGTATATCAAGAAGAAGGCTTCACATTTTTCAATAAGTTTTTCAAAACAATAGGATATAAAATCTGTTTATATACCGGAATGTATTTTGATGAAGTTTGTTTAATGCTTGATGATGTTGATTTGGTAATAGATGGTCCATGGAATGGTATACCAATAACAGATTCGGTTACAAATCAGAACGTATATTTAAAACAACACAATGTCTGGAATCATATTAGATTTAGTGATTTAAAGCAGTTATTAAAGGAGACCAAAAATGTTGATTCGCCAATCATTTGACCAACGGTTTGTAGATAAGTTAAAGGAGTTAGAAGCAAAATATGGCACCCAAATGTTTGATTTAGATGGTATAGGTGCAAAACATTTAGATGTAAATCAATTTGCTAAAGATTTTTTTAAAACAAATGTTATGGCAAATATATCTACAGATGCTAATGCAAATGTTGATGATCATTCTGTTCTTTCGTTCGAATATGAATTTGGTAAAACAATTCAAAAACTAAATGGGTATTATATTGTATGGAAAAAAATTGCAGAAGATCCAAATTTAGGCATCAAAAGAGCACATAGAATTTTGGATTTATGTATTAATGGTTCCCTTAAAATACATGACCAACATCATATACTTCGGCCTTACTGTTATGCCTTTTCTCTTACACAATTAGTCCAACACGGTCTACCATATATCAAGAAAATTAAAATAGGACCACCAAAACACTTTTCGTCTTTTATTAATTTGATTATTCAGTTCACCGCATACGCAAGCAATCAAATAGCTGGTGCAGCCGCATTTCCAGATCTGTTCATTTATATGGATTGGTTTGCAAGAAAAGATTTTGGAGAAGATTACTTATCCAACCCAAAGAATGTAGATTTAATAAAACAAGATATCCAATCTTTAGTATATTCATGGAATTATCCATTTCGGGGGTCGCAAAGTTCATTCACGAATGTTAATCTATATGATGATTACTTTTTAAAGGATCTTTTTTCGAATACGATTTATCCAGATGTATCACGTCCCAATTTTGAGAGTATTAAAAAATTACAAACATTTTATGCGGAATGGTTTGTAGAAGAATCTAAGCAACAGTTGTTTACTTTCCCTATCAATACCGCAACGTTTTACAAAGATGAAAGCAATGATATTAAGGATACAGAGTTCATTGATCTTATCTCCAGACTCAATAGCATTAACGGAACATTCAATATCTATACTGGACCACTATCAAGTTTAAGTTCATGTTGCCGATTAAGATCTAATATCAGCAAGATTAAAGAATACACAAACTCGTTTGGCGCAGGAGGAACTACAATTGGATCACATAGAGTGGTAACATTAAACCTACCTAGGATTGCTTATGAGTCTGAAGATAATATCGAGTTTATGAAGAAGCTTGAGTATAATATCAAAGCAGCTCAAGATATACTAGACGTACACAGGAAGATCATTGCTGATAATATTTCAAAAAATAAGCTGCCATTATATACTCATGGATTTATGCATCTTAGTAGACAATTTTCTACTATTGGATTTATTGGTATTAATGAAGCTTGTGAAATTCAGGGGCAAGATATTTTAAACGAACCAGGTTCAAAATTTGCAAAAAACATTCTTGATAAGATTAACGAACTAAATGAACAGAGAACTAAGATTGATGGGTTTATTCGTAACATAGAACAAGTACCTGGTGAATCTGCAGCAATAATGTTTGCTAAGAAAGATAAACTATTTTTCAACAATCAAAATTATAAACTCTATGCCAATCAATATATTCCGTTGTGGAAAAATGTTGACGTAGAAACACGAATTAAAGCACAGGGCATGTTTGATAGTTTATGCGGCGGTGGAGCAATTTGTCATTTGAATGTTACTGATAGTTTGGAACCTGAACAAATGAAGATTCTCATCATCAATGCCGCAAAACAAGGTGTTATTTATTTTGCGGTAAACATGAACCAAGCTAAATGTTCTTCTTGTGGTAAAGTGTTTATAGGAAAATTTGATAAATCTCCATGTCATAATGCCCATGTTACTAACTATCTTAGAATTGTTGGTTTTCTTACCGCTGTAGATAATTGGATACCAGAACGAAGAGAAGAGTATACAGAACGACAATTTTACGGTAAAGGTGATTTTATTAAGACCTAGAATACCTTTTAGATAAATAATTTAAAGAGGTATTTTATGGCTATATCGTTTAGTGTTCTACCCAGTCGGACACAAATATTTGCAGCTCCGTATGTTTCTATAACAGCAACAGACACTACAGATGCTGTTTCTGCTGTTTCGGCATGGAATTGGATTTTTAATAAGACATTAGTAAGTACCAATAGTGCTTGGTCCTATAGATTTTTTAGTTCTAACACAGTCGCAACCTTATACTTATCAGCACAATCCCCATTTGGTAATGCTTATAGTAGTGCTGTTAACATTACAATATTAGATTATCCTAGTATAGCTTCTTTCGAGGTGTTACCTGGCGTAGATTTAACAATTGGTGCTACTAGTCGAGCGGTAACAATCACTGCTCAAGATACGTCACCGGTGATATCTGGTATTTCTGCTTGGAACTGGACTTTTAATGATGTTACAGTCAGCAATACCAATAATTGGATTTATACATTTTTTGATATTATTACTGGAGATATTGGATTAACAGTATCAGGACCATATGGTTCTACAACTCTAACAGATCAAGAATTTAGAATCACAGACGAGCGGGTAAATGCATGTATTAAAGAACCAGTATTACCAATAGGTATTAAAGGTAGTACAACATTTAACCCATATATAACCAGTTACAATTTACTAGGTGATAGAATCAAGTTTCAGCTTGGATGGCCAGCGGTTAACATAGAGATATGCGACGATAACATATATGATTTCATACATCAGGCCATTGAGTGGTATTCTAAATATGCTGGGTATACTGAAGAGTATTTAATGTTTGACGGTGCCAAGACCTATGAACCAGGTTTAGGGTTTAAAATAGATAATGCAATAAATGCCATTTATAAATGGCAAACTAATAGATGTCAAACATCAACATACAATCCAGCGGTAACAGCACAATATTTTGATTGTGATTTAAACAATTATCGAAAAGTAATAGACGTATTTTCTCTAGATCCTGTTGAATTTACAGGTACCGATGTATTATTTACTCTTGATTATCTATTTGCTCAGCAAACATATTTTAGTTATCTATTAGGCAGTTTTGGATTTGATTTAATCACCTGGCATATCTTAAAAGATTGGTTAAAACTTAGAGAGAAGTTGTTTGCTACGAAACCATTAGTTCGGTTCGATCCAAGAACTCAATATTTACAAATGACACCAGAACCTAATTATCAGAACAATTTTTATGGGGTTATTGGATGTTACATAGAAAGACCAATTTCTCAGTTAGTTCAAGAGAGATGGGTGCAAAGGTACGCGTTGGCACTGACGATGATAGCGCTAGCTTTTATTCGCGGAAAATATGGTCAAGCGACGTTATTTGGTGGTGCCAACCTCCAATCAACAGATTTAATGACGATGGGTATTAAAGATAAAGAGTTACTAGAGAAGGAGTTAATGGAATCGTTTGGAGAGGTAACTCCACCCGCATTTTATCATGGATGATATCTCTTTCTATATCAACGATTTATATACATGTTATTTTTTGGTAAAGTATCACCGATAATGATAATATTTATGAGGTGATATATGACCCATAAAGAAACAATTCAGCAATCAATAGATAAAATTAAGGATCTATACAATCAAGGTACCCCATTACAAAAAATCGCGAAAATAATTGAAGTTAATTCTGCAGTATTATATGATTATATTCACAAAAATCATACATTCGGCACTAAACAAAAAATTAGATAAAATTCCAACCCAAACTAAATCTTATTGTTGAGATTAAATCTGAATATATTTTAGAACAACAAGGCAAAGCAAACCAACTCCTCAAAGAACAAGCATGTAGAACCGCTGGTTATAATTACATTCTCATCCTTAACAACAACTTCACCCATTTTCGTTCATATTTTGATAAATAATTCAGAGGCTTGATATGAAATCAATTAAAGTTATATTAGCAATATGTTTTTCAGTTTTAATGGGCGGTTGCGCCAGTTATAAAATTGTATTTGACCATGAAGAAGCTCGAGGAAATTACAAAGGGTGCTGTATGGTAAATACTAAATTTGGTCCTATAGCCAGTGTATATAATAATGATTCAAGACATAATAGTGAATTAATGGTTAATTGGGCAACAGTATATAAAGGTAGTCAAGAAACAATTGGTCAAGGTGTAGAATTTAATAATAAGGTTTATTTTCCTGCAGAAAACGGTAAAGGAATTGTTTTTGATGGTACAACAGCTCGTGGTACTGTTAGTTTAAGACATAGTTCGGCTGTTATTATCTATAAAGGAACGCCATGTTTTGTATCCTCTGAAGATAGTGGCGAATATGTCATTAATGCAGAATCAGGTGAAAAAATTCTTAAGCTTAATGTTGGAGCAAAGGTTGGTATTCCGTTTGCTGCAGCACAGTTGCCCAGTTCAGATGAATGGATTATTGCTTTAGCTGATAATAATGGAAATGAACAATTGGTTACTACCGACGGAAAAACAATATCACTTCCTAATGTAACTTCTGTAGCTAATTGGAATGGAACAATTATTGCTGGAGCAGCTGGAGTTCTTTATAAGGTTGATGTTAATAAATCTTCTGTTAAGAAATATAAGAGTACAGGATCAGAAATTGTTAATAATTTATGGGTTGATGGCACTAAATTATGGGTTTCGTGTTCTGGTACTGATAAGTTACTTTATTACGACTCTTTTGGGATATCGCATAAGGTTGGTGAATTAAAAGATGATGAAGGATCTGCATTGTTCGATACAAGAGTCACCAAGGATTGGTGGTATCGAGCTATTGGTTCAAGAGCACAATGGTATAGAGTAGAATAATGTTCTTATTTAATAAATAATTCAGAGGTATATTAATGAACAACAAAGATACTCGATTATTAGAAGAAGCATATGGCGGAATGATTAAATCAAAAATTCCTGGTGCTCGAAGAATGCATCCACCAGTAGCTAATACTCCATCCGAAATTGGTACAATCAAGAAAACTCTTAAGCTTAAGCCCACGGCACGTATAAAATTACAAATACGTAAAGAATTAAAATTTTCAGGAATATCACAAGATCGGGCTGAAGCAATAATGGGTATGATAGAAGATTTAGAGATGGAAGCAGAACATGATGGTTATATGGATGGCAGTGATCCTGGGGAACCCGGTCCCGATCCAAGGTAATACAAATTATGAATAAAAAAGACATACAAATACTAACTGAAGCATATTCACACATTCATGAAGCTGAAGTGGGTACCATGCCAATTGATCCTAAATACAACATTGCTTCTGCAGAATCAGCACCAGGAATGGCCAAGGTTGATAAAGCGTTAGAGTTAAGTAATCCAAAAGATGTGGGCAAGAATGCTGAAAAGTCTACTAACAAAAAAATTATAAATGAATTAAAAGAACTTGTTAAATCATTACAAAATGCGAGACGTGGCTATAATAGTGGCGAATGGGGTGAAGGTTGGGAAGCTGGCATGACAAGTGCATCATATCAATTAGAAGAATTAATTTCTCAATTATAGGTCTGAAACATGAATAAAAAAGATATTAAACAATTAAATGAAGCCTACTCAAAAGTTAAACCCATCAATGAGGTACATTATGCCTATCCAGGTAATATGGCTCATTTAATGACACATAAAAGTCTTCAATCGCCGGTATCTGAACCACGATTACCCATTAGTACTGATCAAATAGCTCACGAGGTGACAAGTAGAGTATGGGATCTTTTTGAAGATGCTGTAAATAATCAGAGAAGATTATCAGAACCATGTGTTAAACGTATAGTTCTAAGTATAATAGAGAAATATTTCAAAGATAGGGGACAACATGAATAAAGACGATATCAGAATGATGACAGAGGTATATAACAAAATGCCTAACAGAAAAGAAACAGGGTTTATTCAAATCGAAACCCCTAATGATTATACAAATTTTATTAGATTACTTGGATATGATTCCCAGCAATTATTTGAAACTACTACTGGTGGAAGTTGGAAAACTTTAAAGGGTAAATGGATTGAGGTAACTAAAGCTGAGGTAATAAGTCATTTTAGTCAATCCCCCTATAAATCTGCCGAGAGTTTAAATGAAAACGATGATATCGTTGAACTTATTAATGGTAGATTAATTATTGATAAGCCTAATAAGTATACACCAAAATCCTTTAAGGAGAGTAAAATGAAAGATAATGATTTAACTATGTTACAAGAGAAATATGCTAATATATATTCTGGAAATGTGGACGATTCTGATGAGGATGAAGAGAGCGAAGAGAAGGAAGATAAAGAAGAAAATCATAAGAAACATGAAGATTCTGAATCAGAGGACGAAGAAAAAGAAGAACATGAATCCGATGAGGATGAAGATAAAGAGGAGAAACATGAAGATTCTGAATCAGAGGACGAAGAGAAGGAAGAACACGAAGACGACTCCGAAGGAGACAACGCCGACGCCGACGAAGAGTCCGAATCTTCTAACGACGATAGTGAAGAATCTTCTGATGGAGAAGCAGCCCCAAGCAAAGAAGTCCAAAACAAGATTCAAGCTCTTAAGAAACAATATAACGACATATTAGTAAAAGCGTTTACAGATTACGCTCCTGAGTGTATTGAAATGGCTCTTGATGAATCTGAAACGTCATTTGGCGAAAATGTAGAAAATATTCTTTCTGCAGCATTAGAACATCTTAAGACACGAATATTATCTGATTTTGGTTTAGGTAGTGAGTGTGGTTGTGAATTGGATAATGTTGGTACCGATCATGACGAAACAGATCTCGAAGGTGAAGTTGTACCAAAGTTAAATTCTAAAATAGGAACAATATTAAAGTTCGGAGAAGCTACAGATGAAGATGCTGAAGGCTTTGAAGCAACTAAATTTGGTGCCTCAGGACATTCTGAAGGACATGAAGCAACTAAATTTGGATCAGGTTTAAACAGAAAAAACAAAAAGAAGTCCAAAAAAGACAAGGCTAAAAATAAGTAAATTTCATTAGAGAATGAGTTAATTGAAAAGATATAAACAGGGGATTTATCGACCTATACACCAAGAGAAGTATCGCGGATCCCAACCTATATGTTATCGCAGTTCTCTTGAACTTAGGTTCATGAGATTTTGTGACACCAATTCAAATATTATTACTTGGGGATCTGAGTCGGTAGTACTGCCATATATCCGTCCTACCGATGGTAAACTACATAGATATTTTGTTGACAACAATCTAGTTATCAAAGATAAAGAAGGAACATTACATAAATATCTAGTTGAAATTAAACCATATAAACAAACACTACCACCCAGCAGTATTAATAGAAAAAATAAAGGAACTTTACTAAAAGAACAATTTATGTATGCAATTAACATGGCCAAGTTTCAAGCTGCAAAACAATGGTGCGCTAAACAAGGTTGGAAATTCATGATTATTACCGAAAAGGATCTCAACAAATTAAAGTAAAGTGATAAATATTTACGAATTATGGAGGAATTATGACCTGCGCACTAGAAGGCTTAAAACTGCTTATCGAACATCCAAATTATGAAATAGAATACGTTCTAGAAGAAAAAAACACAAAAGAACCTTCTTCACTTTTTATCCACGGTCCATACTTAATGGCGGAACAAAAAAATAAAAATGGGCGCGTTTATAAATTAGATGAGATGCTCAAAGAGGTTACCAGGTATAATAAAGAAATGATTGAAACCAATAGATCAATCGGTGAACTCAATCATCCGACTTCGGTTGAAATTAATCCAGAACGAGCTTGTCATAAACTAGTCTCTCTCAAACAAGAAGGTAATACATTTGTAGGAAAATCTAAAATCCTTAATACTCCTATGGGTCATTTAGTACGCAATCTAATTTTAGATGGGGTTAAGCTTGGTATTTCAAGTAGAGCATTAGGAAAATTAAACCAAAATGGTGATCATAATGATGTATCAGATTTTCGTTTAATTTGTTGCGATATTGTTCACGATCCATCGGTAGAAACGGCTTTTATTAATGGTATTTTGGAAAGTAAGGAATGGCTTGTAAAGTGTGATGGTACCATTTGCGAACTATATGATAAATTTGAAAAGAAAATAGAGTCAATTCCTAATAAAGATGCCGACGCATATCTAAGAGAACAGATTCTGAACTTTATTCAATCATTAAAAACAAAAAAATAGACCCAAAAACTATAAATAATTAAGAGAGAGGTTCATTATGCCAAAAGGAAGTAAGGTAGCTCATTGCGTAAAGAAGGTTATGAAAAAAGGAAAAGACAAAGTTTCTGCTATTAAGATTTGCCAAACAAGTACAGGTCAATCTTATAAGACTGGCAAACCCTCTAAAACACAAAAAGAATCTGTTGAAAGTAATATTTCTGAAATGATTCGTGGAGTTTGTGACAAAGATTATTCTAATGCATTTAAGGCTCTTCAAGCAGCTGTTGAAGAAAAACTAAAGAATCGAATTCGTAATATTAGCGAAATGAACTCAAAGAAGACCGATAGCGTTCTTGAAGAGAAAAAGCCGTCTGACTTCAAGAAAAAGGAACCGAAAGAAAAGAAAATGAAGTCAGATAAAAAGTCCCAGGATTGTAAATAGGAGAATAATATGAGTAAGATTAAGGAAATGTTAGAAAAGGTAGGTAAGGATGTTTTATCTGCTGAAACAAAGACTGTTTTAGCTGAAGCATTCGATACAGCCGTTAACGAATTAGTTACTGAGCGTGTTAAGCTCGAAGTTGATTCAGCGCTACAAAAATTAGATGAAGATCATACTCAAAAGCTCATAAAACTTTTAGAAGCTGTTGATTTAGATCACACAGAAAAATTGAAGAAGGTTGTTGCTAAGATCGATGAAGATCACGCAGGTAAACTTCAATCAGTTGTTGGCAAATATGAAGGTATGTTAAAAGAGGAAGCTGTAAAGTTCCGTGATGCTTTAGTAAGCGAAGTATCAAATTATATGGATCTTTATTTAGACAAGACCGTTCCAGCACGTCAAATTGCTGAAGCTTGCGAAGCTACCGCAGCCAAGAGAATGATTAGCGATATTAAGAAGATTGTTTCTGTTGACGAGAGCTTTATTAATGATAATATTAAAGAAGCGCTTGAAGATGGTAAGCAACAAATAGATACACTTCGTGGTGAGTTGAACGAAGCTATTAAAGAGAATGTAAAGTTGAATCAAGATATCAAGTCTGCTAAAACAGAATTGATGCTCGAACAAAAAACCATAGCTTTCCCTAAAGAGAAGAAAGATTATGTAATGAGGGTACTCAAGGATAAGTCCCCTGACTATATTACGGAAAATTTCGACTACGCTGTTGAGATGTTCGTAAGGGATGAGAAGGATGCAGTTTCGATTATTACCGAACAGGCTAAGAAAGAAACAGCTACTTCCAAGGTCGATACACCGCCCGTTCAAATAAAAGAAACGGTAGATCCCGAAACTGAAGAGGCACCAGTTAACGAATATCTAAGTGAGCTCAAACGACAAGATCGTCGTTAAATGGAGACAGACAATGAACAAACCCGGACCTAACTTCATAACACCGGATAAAGCAACGCAACTTTTAGAGAAGTGGCAACCCATCTTGGATTACACATCTTCTAAGGTAGCAGCTATCGAGGATGATCATACCAGATTGGCAACAGCTATTCTTTTGGAAAACCAAGAGAGGCATTGCATTTCTGAACAAAATGTAGGCGGCGGAACTAATGGTGCATTTAGTGCATATGCAGGCACAGCAGATGTCGGTGCGTATGGTGGAGCCTCTGGCCCAACCAACAACGACTTTTATGGTGCAGGTGACGCCCGTTTACCGAAAGTCCTTATTCCGATGATTCGAAGAACATTCCCCGAATTGATTACTAACGAAATCGTTGGTGTTCAACCGATGAGTGGTCCTGTTGGTCTTGCTTTTGCTCTTCGTTATAGATATGACTCAGCTGCTCTCGGTGCCGGTACTGCATGTAGTGATAGTGATAGTACTTGCAACCTTCCAGGGTGGCGATCAGGTCAGACTACTGACGACCAAGAAGTTGGTTGGAATAACTTAGACACTCGTTATACGGGTGCTTCTTCGCAATTCCTCAGCGGCTTAGGCTCAGGGTCTGATTTTGCGATATTGACAAGTGATCAAGGTGTAGCCAACATTTTGGCTAGCTTCGAATTTACTTCGAACATTCCGCAAATGACAATCCAATTCGAGAAGACAGCTGTTGAAGCTGGAACTCGTAGATTGGCAGCTAAATGGTCAGTCGAACTCGAACAAGACATCAAAAACATGAATGGTATCGATATTGATGCCGAACTCACCAACGCAATGAGCTATGAAATTCAAGCGGAAATCGATCGTGAAATGATTATCCGAATGATTCAAGTAGCTTTGAACGCTGGTTCTGGCGTCGGATATTCATTCTGGTACGCAGCATGTGCTGATGCCCGCTGGCTCGGTGAACGAACAAGAGATTTCTACGCTAAAGTTATCGTAGAAGCCAATAGGATTGCAATCCGTAACCGCAGAGGTACAGCTAATTTTATTGTAGCTACGCCTCGTGTCTGCGCTATGCTTGAAATGCTTCCAGAATTCAAGTTTATGCCAATGACAGGTAATGTTAATACTCAACCCGTAGGTATTGCTAAGGTTGGTAGCGTGGGAGGCCGTTTCACGGTTTACCGCGATACTCGTACTGATGCACAAAACCCATGGGCAGGAACGCCAAGTGGTCAACGTACCACAGCGCTCGAGTATGCTTTACTAGGTTACAAAGGTGCTGAGTATTACGATACCGGTATAATTTATTGCCCATATATTCCAGTGATGATTCAAAGAACGATCGGTCCTAATGACTTTGCTCCTAGAGTTGGTTTACTAACACGTTACGGTGTGGTAGATAATCTCTTTGGTGCAAGCCTTTATTACCACGTAATTATCGTCAAGGGATTGGGCGATTCATTCGTACCAGGTACTGCTCATACATATTTGTAAACTGTTGATATATATCAATAGTTTATACATAAGTAAAAAGCAAATACTTAATTGGGAATGATTTAATAATCATTAGACCACAGATTAAGGGAATTCGAAAGAATTCCCTTAATTTTTGCTTTGATTACATATTATGATACTATCATGTATAATTATTTATATGAAAATATGTGCGTGTGGTTGTGGTACGGAATTAAAAAATGAAAAGAACACTTTTATTCGAGGTCATAGTAATAGATCTGAATTGGTAAAGCAAAAGAAACGTCAAAAATGTCTTCAAAAATATGGAGTTACAAACCCAAGCCAATTAGATTCTGTTAAAGATAAAAAGAAAACTACATGTCTAGAGCATTACGGTTCAACCCATTATATGAAATCGCAGTTAGGAAAAGATGCGGTTAAAACAACAATTCAAGCAAGATATGGGGTTGATAATATTTTTCAACATGAAGAAACAAAAAAGAAAATACATGAGAAATGGATGAATAAGAAGGAGGATATTGTCAAGAAAATAGTCAATACCAACAAAAGACAATTTTATAACAATCTCATTAATGGTGTCAGACTAAATAATAAATTTATACCATTATTTACACAAAAAGAGTTTATTGGTGTAGGAAAAATTAAATATAGGTTTAGATGTTTAAAGTGTGGTTCGGTTTGCGATTCGGATTTAGATGATGGTAAATTGCCCCGCTGTCTTATTTGTCATCCTTTTATTACTTCTGGCGGTCAATCTAAGATTGAATATGATTTGATTTCATTTCTCAGAAAGTATGAACCAGATCTAATTGTTCATGATAGAAAGACTGTATATCCGTTAGAATTAGATATATTTATACCAAGTAAGAATTTAGCAATTGAATTAGATAGTTTATACTGGCACTCAGAATTAAACGGAAAACATAAAAATTACCACAAATATAAGACAGATATTTGTAAGAATAAGAACATTAGATTAATTCATATTTTTGATGATGAATGGCTTAATAAACCAAAGATTGTTAAAGCGAGATTAAAGTATATCTTAGGCAAAAATAAATATAAGTTCGGCGCCCGAGAGTGTGTAATTAAAGAAATTAGTACTGGTATTAAAAATCAGTTTCTTAATAAGTATCACATTCAGGGTAAAGACAGAAGTAGTATAAAATTAGGAGCATATTATAAAAACAGATTAGTTTCTGTTATGACATTTGCACAGTTAAGAAAAGCTTTGGGAAGCAATACAAAATTAGATCATTACGAATTATCAAGATTTTGTACCATTAAGAATTTTTCTATATCTGGTGTTGCTAACAAATTATTTAAGGTATTCTGTGAACAATATAAACCAATTGAAGTAATTACATATGCAGATTTACGGTGGAATACTGGTAATTTATATCAGAACTTGGGTTTTATGTTGAAACATGTAAGTAGACCAAGTTACTGGTATACGAAAGATTATACTAACAGGATTCATAGGTTTAATTTCAGAAAGGATTTGTTAAGGGAAAAATTGGTTCAGTTCGATCCAAATCTTTCAGAGTGGAACAACATGAAGAATAATGGATATGATCGAATTTGGGATTGTGGCAATCTTGTTTTTGTATATAAGTCATAGTAAAACAATAAATATTTCAAAGAGGTCTTATGGACAAAGATAACATTTTACTCCAAGAAGCATACAAAAAAATTATAGTAGAAGCACTGTCACCAACAATGCGCAGACAAATGAACGTAGCTAAACCAAAATCACAGGATTTTCAAGTTGGTCAAGAAGTTATATACACAGATGGTGATGGTCAAGAGTATTGGACTGTAATAACATCAGTACAAAAAGACGGAACAGTTGGAATTGCAATTAAAAATACAAATCCATTGTTTGTAAGATCAGCACAATACCATATTGGTACTCAGTTAGTAGTAAGTAAAGAAGAGTTAAGTTTACCAGAAGATGGTGAGTAATTAGGGGGTGTTATGATATTAATAGGATTAGAAAATTGCGAAGGATGTAAATTGATCCACGCCCGGCATATGGAATTAACCTATTTAGAGGTTCCAAGAAATGCAACTCCTGAGAATAACAACATTAAGAAAATATTAGCAGAGTTAAATTTAAGTGAATATCCAATGTTGTTTGAAGATGATTTAAAAACATTGATACCGTTGAAAGTTATTGAACCAAATTTATAGGAGACACATGAACGATAAAGATACAAAGATATTACAAGAAGCATATGGTAAAATTAAGAAACCTCAAGTTCTTAAAGAACAATTAAGTCATAGACTTAATCCAGTATCTTATAAGGATTGGGATGAAGGTGATAAGATCATAGACGTATATGTAGGTGCTATCGGAGATCGTATGGTCGTACGACTTACATTTGGTCATTCTTTTACGATAATGATGGAAATGAGCGAGTTTAGACAGTTCGTTCGTAAATTGATGATGACTGATAAAGAAGTTGCAGAAGCACTTCATTCAAAAATTCAATCACAATCACCAGATACTTATAAAAACTATTTGAAATAATATCATGAAAGATAAAGATACTAAATTGCTCAGTGAGGCATATTCAAAAATTTTCGAACGGGCTAATCAAACTAGATCTGAAAATACACCCACAAAGAAAATTCAACAACTAAAAGAATCAGAAATTGCTGGAGTTGCTACATTTTTTCAACAAAGACATAATCCAGAAAATGGTTTGTCTAAAATGCCGTTTTTAGATGCTATTCAAGCATATATAGTAGAACGAGGACTTTCTGGTAAAGATGAAACGAAATTTCTTCGCAATATAGTACGATTGACGAAATTATCACCAGAAATTAAATCAATCCTTAAAGACAGAATAAATTCAAATTTAACACAACAACTTGAAAGTCATCAATCCACACAAAGTGATATTATTGATGAAGAAGTAACTTTATTGCAAGAAGATTTAGGTCGCATATTGGGTAATTTATACGTGGATCTTTTTAGATATTTTAAATGTAAACAAGGTGCTCAAACAGCCGGACCATGTCCTCAATCAAGGGATTTAGTTGCTAAATTAATTGGTTGGGCACAAGTAAATAAACAGCATGAAGTAGCTCAAAAAATTAGTAATGTAATTAATGTCGGTAGAATTCAAAAAGCTTCAGAGGATGACATTATTACAACAATTTGGAATAAACTAAGACAATATTCTTCGCAGTAAATTACCGTTTTGCATGCCAGTTAAAGATCTTAGGTGACAATCGTTCACATTGAGATTCTATACCTTCAGTACTGTTAATAAGGATACTACTGGTATGGCTTAGGTTATGAATACCAACCCAAAGTTTAGGTTGCACTTTGATTATTTTCCCATCTAGCCCGGATATAAAATATTGGTTGAACTTATAGTTGTTATTACCTTGGTCAGTGGCTATAACCAGTCTTAAATCACCATAAAGGCATGAGAAATAGTTGATGCAATCAGAACTACAGAATCCTTCAATAGCACCAACCCAAAAACTTTTTACATTAAAGGTATTAGCTTTGTTGCATGAAAAGAAATTCGGTATATTTTTACCAATATCATCAGTATAACATTTTTCATAAATTACCTGTACGTCATCATTTGGGTTTTTCATTTTCGGTTTCTTTAGACTTTGGTTCAAAAGCCGCCGTCGCGTCAATAACTTCTTTACCTTTTTCAAGGAAGTGTTTGATTATTTCTTCTCTAGTTGCTACGAGAATATTAGTATTACCTTGTCTTTGTGGTAATTGCTTTTTAGCAGCAATAACATATTCCTGCAGTTCTCGATTAGCTTTGATCTTTTTATTATTAATTTCGATTTTTGTTAAAGTATCTAATGCTCCGACCACCGCTTTAAACATTTCTGAATAGGCAGTAATTTCTTCAGCTTGTCCGCTGGTAAGCATTGCTTGTTTTAGAGCTTCTACAGAATCAACACCACCATCGATTAATACTTTAGTCTGACTCAGAATATAGTCATTAACAGTTTCGTTGTTTATATTTGGTTCAGCAGATACTTGTGGTGCCAAGGTGGAATTTCCGTTTTTGAGTTGATCCAACAACACATCCAAATCTGGTTCTTCGTTCATAATAACTCTTTTAAATATTTACTTATTTGGTGTAATATCAACAAAAAATCTTGTCTTTTCTCAAATCTATCATATATTATTAATCATTGGAGGTTGATATGAAGTTTGATAACGAACGAACGAAAGAATATTGTGAATTTGAGATGACTTTTACCAACGAAGAAGCACGAAGACTTCGTGAATATGGATTGGCTCAAATAATGAATGATGATAATGAGTTGATTAATTACGCGGTTAATCATATACTTAAGGAAATGATTAATGGTTCTAAGAAAACCGGAAAAATACTTAAGTTAATTAAGAAGGAACAAAAAACACAAAAATGCAAATAAAAGTTATAGTAGATGGATACGGCGAATTTCAGATTGAAAACGACAAAATTGGTGAACTAATTAACTGGTTGTCAAAGAATGAAGCTATTAAGGTTAAATCCCAGCCAGTTCGTGAAGTTGTCGATAATAACTTTACAGGTCGAACATTAATTACCGAACAAAAATGATTAAGTTTCTAAAAACACATCCTGACGCGGTATTACCAAAAAAAGCACATGATACTGATACCGGATATGATCTCACTGCAGTAGAGGATATGCTTATACCTAGTAACGGTTTTAATGTTGTTCCTGTTGGTATTACGGTTGCTTTTATTTCACCAGGAATTTGGTTTAGAATAGAAGCTAGATCTGGTCTCGGTTTCAAACATAGTATTTTTCCCCATTTTGGTGTGATCGATAATTCTTATAGAGGCGATCTTGGCGTCAAACTATATAATTTCGGCGGCCATGATTATTGGGTTAAAAAGGGAGATAGAATAGCACAGATTGTAATTTATCCTTTATTAGATCATCCTGTGACCTGGACAACCAAGATTCGAGAAACCGATCGAGGGGAGAATGGATTTGGTAGTACAGATAAATCTATTATTCCACCCATACAGGGAACAAAAAGAGCTGGAATAGAAACCTATCGCAAACGTTAACAGAGTAAATACTGATAGTCGAGCATATTCATTATACTTCAGTAACAAAGAAAAACGCTACAATTTAACGGTATATTGGATAATATATCAAACATATTTATGAAAAGAAAATATGATAAGTTTTTAAAAATAAAGAAATATTATGAGTGATATATTTAATAATTTATGGGTTGAAAAGTATCGTCCAATTAAATTAGAAGATATGGTTTTATCTGATTCTGTCAGAGAGTACTTTGTTGATGCTAAACGCAAGCAAGAAATTCCCAATTTAATGTTTAGTGGTCAACCAGGTTCTGGAAAAAGTACACTTGCAAAGATTATCGTTAAAGATATTTTAGATTGTCAATATCTGTATATTAATGCTTCAGAAGAATCTGGTGTTGATACCATTAGATCTAAAGTAATTACTTTTGCACAAACCAAGTCTATCGATGGAAAGCTAAAAGTAGTAGTTTTAGATGAAGCCGATGGCGTCTCCAGTGTTACTGGAGGCTCTGGTCGTACTAGTGCGCAACAAGCCTTACGAAATGTAATGGAAGAATATACCAGTAATGTCAGGTTTATTCTTACTTGTAATTATCCCTATAAGATTATTCCAGCTTTACATTCAAGATGTCAAGAGTTTGATTTAATCCCACCATTTGACGCGTGTGTTCAACGATGTGTTAATATTCTAAAAACAGAAAATGTTAAAGTTGATGAAACCAATAAGAAGTTGTTGTTTGATTTAATCAAGGCTAAATACCCAGATCTAAGAAAGACAATTAATACCATTCAAAAGAATGTTATTAATGGAGAACTTAAGATTACTAATGTAGGATGTAACTTAGAGTTTGCCGAAGAGGTATTTAATTCGATTCAAATCAAAAAGAATATTAATGACATTCGGGAACACACAATCCAAAATGAAGTACAATTTAGTAACGATTATCATCAATTATTAAAGGATTTGTTTGAAGTCGTCTATAAAAAGCCCATTGACTTCAATAAGAAGAGATTAATTCTGTTATGTATTTCAAATGCAATGTATACACATCAGTTAGTTATGGACGCAGAGATTAACTATTTTGCTTGTATACTACAAATAACTGAGTTAATGGAAAAATGAAGCTAATCATTCAATGTGCTGGTAGAAAAAATCCAATTGCTGGTTCATTTGCAAACGTGCATTTTGTAGCTCATCCAGAATTTATCAATAAGCCGGGATACTATAATCCTGATGATTGTATTCCTAATTCTCAGGTTACTTGGCGAGAATATGTAGATCAATATAATCATCGACAAGGTATATTTGCTGTTGGTATTGATAATAATCCATATAAGTTTCTACCGGCTGCATTGTTATACAAGCCACAAGTATATCAACATGCAATAAATTGGTTTGGTATTGGTAATATTCTAATACTTTCAGCGGGATGGGGACTGGTTAAAGGCGAGTTCTATTTACCACCTTATGACATAACTTTTTCTAGTACAGCTGATAAAGCTAATAGACGAAAACATCACGAGATTTATAAAGATTTTAATCACTCATATGTTCTGGCTGGCGAAGAAACTCATGTATTTTGCGGAAAAGAATATTTACCGTTGTTGTATAAGCTTACAGAAGACATCAAAGATAAGAACATTGTAATACACCATGCTACCGATATAGAAAAACATCCCGGATATTCATATATTAAATATCCAAGATGTTTTACAAATTGGCAATATCAAGCTTTAAAAGACTTTATCTAGAATCTAGCACTCTCATCCCGAATTTTAAGAGCTATTTCTGGGGAGATTATTTCCATTTCTACCATTGCGGTAACAAGATCATTCCAATGACCAGCTTCAGGCCATACTGCTTCAACTATGTCAAACAGATGTTCTTGAATGTTATAATACTCGTCTTTCGATAATACTTTGTGAAATTTATCTAAATGATCTTTGATCATATCATCACAAAATTGAGAAATTTGATTGCGGCGCAAATCACCAGATTCTATATTTTCACTAATCAGCTTTTCAGTTGATTTTGGTTGTTCCTTTTTAGGTGTTGGTTGCTTACATATCCCACGATACAGAGTCTCTAAAGCTAACTCATCATTTTCTTTACTTTCGCGTTTAATTGGTTTATCAATCTGATCTCTTCCATCAGATACAGGCGAAGTAGTTGATATTTTAACATTCTTTTTTGGGTTTGTACGCCATTCATCATTGGTAACAGCTTCCGCACCTTTAGTTTCTTCAGATTTTCTCTTAAGACTATCTGGCACTGGAGCCATATTAATTCCTGTATCATTAAGTTCAAGGATTTCCATTGGTACTGTTATTGGGTTGCGCCATAATCCTGGTGCGTATTCTGTAACTATATCTATGTGAAAATCTGCAGCTGCATCAGTACCATAACCTGAATAGTTTTGAGAGGTATTTGGTCTAATACTTTTAATAGCACTAACACGCAAATTCAAATCGGTTTCTATTGCATTTTTAAGTTGGGCTTTATAAGTTTCTGTCATTCCTTTAATTCGTGGATTATTTAAAGCATCTTTACGAATTTTAACGACGTCTCCAGGCATTAAACCACCACTTTGGAATCTGGTTACAACATCCTCATACAGAACGGAAAATTTGTTTTGAAATTTCTTCATAATTCATACCTCTTAAATATTTATCGAATTCTTCGAAATTATTGTTTACAATTCTGATATACTTAAACCCATTGGTTCTGCATGTTTGTTCTTTAAGTAATAGGTTCTTGTCAAGCAACATAGTATAATACGACTTAACTTCTACAATTAAGTTTAGTTTTGGTATGTAAAAGTCGGTAAAAGATTTACTACAAATCGAACAAACATTCATTGGTATCCTCTTAAATATCTTAAAGGGGACAGTTGCTAGGTATCCAGCAATTTTACCAATAATTCCTGTTATTGGTAATTACCTTTTAAATATTTATTTAATTACTGATACTTACTAGTAAATATTTATGAGGATAATATGGGATCTATTATATTGCGAAATCTTAAAAGTACTACAAAAGTAAATAAGGCAACTTACATCGATCTACATTTGGATCTAGTGGAAGATGTTGTTCTTTCTAAAGGTATTGGTACAAGTTTTCCTAGAGGAAGAGACATTCAGGTAAGTTATGATGAAGAAGCTATTAAGAATTCGCTTACCAATATATTTAATACTATTCCTGGCGAAAGATTTTTAATTCCAGAATTTGGAGCAAATTTACGACAATATCTATTTAGACCTGTAACAGAATCAACAGCAAATCAAATCGGCAGAGTTGTATTAGATGCTGTTGAGCGTTGGGAACCAAGAGTAACCGTGGAGAATGTTAATGTCGTGGGAAAACCATTCGGTTCAACCTCTACTAAAGATACAGGAAGATATACAAATTTAGTAAGATCAACAATACCTAATACCGAAGATGAATATGATGTAACAATCATTATTAGTATTCCTGCATTGCGAAAACGAACAAAGCTGGAAGGTATTTTAACTGAAGCTGGATTTGCAGAAATCCGCATAATGAGTATTTAAGGAGATTAAAAATGGATTTAAAATGCAAAATTTGCGGGTTTGAACCACAATTTTTAGATCACACATTTCAAAACAAATTACTAAACGAGGCAGAAATTGATTATTCATCAAAACCTGTTAAATATATGTGTAATGAAGTAGAACATTATTATCATACTGAGCAATTAGATTCAAATGTTTTATTAAAAGAACAAGCATATTGAGGAGTATTTAAATGAGCGAATTGATTAAGAAAGATGGTTATTTGACATTTGACGCGCTTACATTAAAGCAACAAATTAAAGACATGTTAGTCCGTGGTGGTATTTTTACAGATGCTCAGTTTGAAGGTTCATATATCTCTACTCTTAATGACATTATTTCCTATACCTTTAGTGTGTTAATGTATTATCTTAATAAAACATCAACCGAAGATATGTTTTCTGACGCACAAATTTACGAAAACATGAATCGAGTAGTAAAGCTATTAGATTATAAACCAATTGGTAATCAAGCGGCAACACTTTCGTTTTTAGCCTCTGCTGGTACTGGTGTTACTAATGATCCAGGCTTATATACTATTCCTAGATATTCTTATATTAATGTGGATGGTATATTTTATTCGTTTAACGAAGATATTACTTTTGCTAAAACACTTTCTGCTCAATTGGAAGAATTAACAGATATTTCTAATGAAAAATTGTTATATCAAGGACAATTTATTGAATATCCTATTTATGATGCAATAGGACAAGAAAACGAAATAGTATATTTAACACCAGGCCAAAATATAATTATTGACCATTATAACATATATTTGTTTGTTAAATCTTCTAATGGGGTATGGCAATCTTGGGATCGAACACCATCACTATATCTTGAAGATGCTAACGCTAAGAAATTTGAAATTAGATTTAACGAAAATAAAATATATGAAATTAAGTTTGGTAATGATATTAATGGTGTCAAATTACAACCAAACGACAAAGTAGCTATTTATTATCTTCAATCAGATGGTTCAAATGGTGAAGTTGGTGTAGGAGTATTAGCAGGTAAATCAATGATTCCATATAATACCACACAATTTAATCAAATTATGACAGATGTGATTGCCGGACAATACGAATTCTTAAGCGATTTATCTACACTTTTATTTGACAATGATTCGGTATCTACATTTAGTAACGCAGAAGAAAGTGTTGATAGTATTAGGGTGAATGCACCAAGTACATTTAGATCACAGTATAGGCTAGTTACTACTAGTGATTATGAACAATATATTAAAACAAATTTTGCTAATTTAATTCATGATGTTAAAGCTGTTAACAATTGGCAATATTTGTCAGAGATAATGAAGTATTATTTTGATTTAGGTTTAACCAATCCAAACCAGATATCAAGAGTATTATATAATCAGGTTCTATTTGGTGATGCTTGTAATTTTAATAACGTTTATTTGATTACAGTACCTAAAACAGTCTCTAATATCAAGAGTCCAATGATAACATTAACACCATCACAAAAAGAGTTAATATTGTCGTCAATGAGAAGTGAAAAAACTCTTACTAGTGAAGTTATTGTTATGGATCCGGTTTATGTAGCAATTGATTTAGCAATGACTGGTACTACTATACCATCAGAAAATGATATAAGTCAAACAGGATTATTAGTTATTAAGGATCCTAACTCTAGAAGAGATAATACATCAATCCAAAATGATATTACAAATGTATTTACCAATTATTTTAGTAGAAATTCTACAACTTTAGGCCAAATGATTGATGTCAAACAATTAACAGCAAATATTTTAGCTGTTCAGGGTGTTAAAACTTTTTATACCCAAAGGTTAGATGATACTAGTAATAGATTTGAAGGATTATCTTTAATGGTTTGGAATCCTATATATTCGAACGATGTTAATATTACTGTTAAGAATCTCTTACTACCATATTTCAAATATCCATATTTAAACAATAAAGATACTTTAAGTACGAGAATCATTATTCAATCTGAATCAAAGATTTTCGAAAATATAGAATACTAGAATGACTACTCAATCATGGCAGAGACAATATGGTAAAGACCAGCAAGGTACTAATTATTCCGGTGGTACTTTAAATGGGATATCTCCGTATTGGACCTATACACTAAGTAGTATTAGTAGTGTACTTGTTCCGGTATTGGTTTCTAGGGTTGGCGACGATTTAGGAAATACTTACCATTCTCAATATCAACCTATTGATGCAACAGCAGAGATTATTTCTTTAGATCATTATGGTTCAAAACGGTGGAGTATATCATGGAGCGGGTACGGGTTGGGCTGGCCATGGAATTTATCATTATCAAACGATTCTTCAACACTATATGCTGTTGCCTATGATAGAGCATATAGTTTTGAAACAACAGCTCCAGTATCAGCTAATGGTAATTATGTGGGGTTTGAATATGTTTGGAACAATCCAATATGGGTAGATCCAGCTGGCGGGTTATATGCCTATAGTGATTGGACATTTACTGGGATGAATTATTGTGGATCCTATTTGAGAAAATTCGGATTAAATAGCGGAGTAGGAACAACCTATTGGAGTTATTTTATTACTGGCCCTTATGCACTTATTTCTCCGCCATTTTCTAGTCCATGGGCTGCTAAAAGTTCAATGGTATTTAATCCTTCATTGTGTAGTGATGGTAATCAATATTATGAAATGTATTTTGCTTCTAATGAATCGGTGTCGCATGAAGCATTTCCTGGATCAATCAGGTATAAAAATTATTTAAAGAAATTTAAGGCATATACGAATAATGCGTTAACAATTTCACCAATTGGTTCTGTAACTTTTGAAGACGATGATTTAGTTGGTTGGACTACTCCACCTAATAATGCATCAATGGGATTAGCTTATAGTGAAACATATGATCAAGTTTATGTAACAACTACTACTGGCGTTCAGGCATATGATACGACATTAGCAAATACCGCTTCCTATACTGGTGATTTACCAACTACGGGACCGGCGTTACTTGATAATACGTTGTATTATATTTCTAATACCGTTAATGGATGTTATCTTGTAGCATTAAATGTTCCTTCATTAACTCTAAAATGGAAAATTAATTCTGTTATGACAGTAAGTCATGATCCTGTCGTATATACTAAGAATGGTAATAAATGGATAGTATTAGCAGGAGCTCAGGGTTCAGTATTATTTGAGGATCTTGGTGGATTTGCTACCTGGATGGCTTCATACGACAAACCAGCTTCAGGTGCCGCAAGCGAACAACCAATAATGTCAAAAGATAGATTTTTCATCAATAACAATGCAGATATCTACGCATTAGGAACATCGCAGGGCGATTTGTTTAGAGACGCAGTTAACGGTGCTCCTGATTGTTCAATGCCGAGTGGGTGTGTAACAGCTGTTCCTATTGTACGAGGAACCTTTAATGTTTATATGACAGGTATGGCTCCAAGTGCTTTTGCTACAGTATTCACAGATAATTATTATGGTGTCTTAACAAGTATTTATACACCACTAGCAACCGGAACAGTTGATTATAACAGCGGATGTTGGACTCTTAATCTAAGTCCTTCAACAGTTACTGACTGTTATTTAACAATATCACATCAAGCAATTGTTTCTCCAAGCGCCAATTTTGCTGTATTACCAGATCAAACATTTTATGTATTTCAAAGTGGTGGGTTTATTGATACCTCTACTTCAATTATATACCCAATTACTGGTTGGACTTGGGATTTTGGTGATGGCAATTCAAGTACAACCCAACATCCGGTACATAAATATGGTAATACTGGTACTTATACTGTCGGGTTGACTGTTTGTAATGTTATTTCTTGCGCATCTGTTAGTAAAGATGTGGATATCACATGGCCATTAAATGAATATATCCATTTTACTGAAATTCCAACTCCATCAGAAGCAACAAAACAAAACAAATATCCATTTACTGTTACCGTAAGTATGATTTGTGCACAAGATGGAGGACATAATGTCCAATTATATTCTCAATATTCAAGGTCAAGACCATATCAGGACCCACAAAGTAAATGGGGTCATTTATTACCACAGTGGAGATTCACAGACTTAAGTGGGAATGTTATTGAATCTGTTAATACTACAGATACTGCAGTATATGTTAGTAGTATTTATGTAGGTGTTACTGGTGAAGCTCAATTTTATTATATAGATGACATGCCTACCCTAGAAGGTAATCCAGTCTTATTGTGGGGTACGTTAGAAACATCTGGAATTCCTGTAAGTTATGATAATGAAAAACAAGAACTACCAGGATATGCTAATAGCAAATTAATTGCAGTGACTCCATATGGTATCAATGGCGAAAATCCTGTTAAATTGGATATTACTCGAAATGGTAAAGCACCAATATTATCTCCTAAATGGATTAATGTAGAATTTCCATTTGTTATTAGTCTTAAAGGAGATATTACTACAGTTTGCGACGGAGACGAAATAACTATATTTGATTATCCAAGTAGCAATAATGTAACGTGGCCAATTCAGCGAGAAATTTCAGGAGTATCAAATACTAATGTACATTGGGTTCCTACAACTACATATTTTCAACAAACAGATGCTAACGGATTTAATATTGGTGGTTTTGCTCGTAATAGTGTGTACTCACACGTATCAGCATTAGATACAAATATTTCTGCAGCCGTTGTAGCTCAACATACTGGATGGTTTAGAGATACTCCATTTGTTTGGGTATCAAATCCAGATAATAGAACAATTAATAGGATCGAATATCCATCACCGTTACCATATTATGCGGTATCATCATTATTATTCCCAGCAGTAACTGCATTAACCAACATTTACCCAGTTCCATATGTTTCATCGCTTTATGATGCTATGAGTTTGTCAGGTTATGGTGGTATTTTTGGTATAGCTGTTGATCCATGTTATGATGTATGGTGTACAGAATCCGAATTAGACAGGCTTCTCAAATACAATAATAGGGGTACGTTATTGTCTTCAATTAATTTGAAACAAATACCAGCTATAACTGCATTAAACCCAAGTATGTCTGCAAGCGATTATGCATTAACACCAGTAGGTATCGCATTAGATAGATCTGCTGGAATGTGGGTAACATTGTTTGATTCTGTATCAACGTTAAAATTTGATAAGTATGGAAACTTCTTATTCGCTGTTGTTCCTTCAGGTGGCAACATATTAATTCCAGATACTGATAATTCTATTAAACCATCACAGGTAGATACAGATATTCAAAACTATGCATGGGTTACTTATACCTCTGATGTAAGTAGTATTCTAGCAAAATATGATTTAAGTGGGAACTTAGTAATTCAAATCGATCAATCACCAGATTATATGTCGCCAGTAGATATAATTGTTGGAAGAGATAATTCGTTTTGGGTATCTAATACCTATTCTTATCAATTAAGTGGAAGTATTCAACATTATACTTCAGCTGGTGCATTATTAGCCACGTGGGATTTATCATCCGGTTGGCCAACCTATCTAACTTTAGATAGAGATGGTAGACCGTGGTTTACTTATGGATATTACAACGTAGGATATATTGATCCCGTATCTGGCATGATTGGATTTGTGGTATCCGGCGGCAATATTGATTTAGGTAGTCTATGGTTTGACGCTAGTACGCGATTAGATGAACAAATTCATGAAGGTATTGCTTGTGATGCCAAAAATAGAATATGGGTTATTAATTCTATTGAAAATATGGTTTATGTTATTTCATCAGGCCAAAATGTCTTTAATGAAGCAGCATTTGTATCATTCAAGATATGGCCCGACGATCAAATTAGTTGGTACAATGATAATAATACCAGTACACAATATACACTTACTAGTGAGTGGTATAAATGTGCTCAAGCGTATGGTGACTGGACAGGATATCGTTGGATTAACAAATATAACCCATATAATCCAAATATAACAATGACAGTTACTTTAACAGGTATAAGTAATGATTTTGATATTAAACCATTTATTAACGAATATGATATTCGTCGATTTAATGAGAGTTGGGATGCGACAACACAGATTCGAAGTTATGCTTTACCAGAACATATTTACAATAACTACAATTTCTGGGTTAATTATATTGGTCATGCAATTGGTGGTCTAGAAACAGATCAACAAGTGGGAAGATTATCTTATGAGAAAATAGCAAACTTTGTCAAAAACCACGGAGATGTTGATACAGCAAATATTAGACAACTATATTCATTAGCAAATGAAGTAGATGTACCAATAGACGATTTCAATTTTGTATACCCAGTTAATCTCGGAAGAATAATGGATATTATATCAGTTGATCATCAAAAGTTATGGGGCGCGCATTGCAAATGTGATCAGAATTTCTATACATCATACATTTGTCCAAAATGCGGCCATTCACATGCATCAAACCTAGGAGACACACTTGATGTCTATACGTATATGGTTACTGCTGATACGCGATTTGTAGTTAAACCTAAGTTCGGAACGAACTATACATTAATTACACCAACAGTGTACAACTCATTAACAACATATCCTGCATCAGCAGCAGCCAACTTAACTTGGTTACCATCGGCTGATTATATTTCGTACAATTTTTATGCCCATATGCCGTCAGCATGTAACGTTCAAGTTGATGGTGTTATTAATTGGTCAGATGGGTATACGACATTATCAGAAGGTAGTTCATCATTATCTGCTTGGTATGAAGATTTTCAAATAGTAGAAGAAATGCTTAACTATACTCTACATGCTGGATTAGATATGCAAAGGGATTAATATGGCAAAGATTATTTCTAAATATTCGCAGGCAAAAAACTTACAAGTTGAGTATACTAATCAACAAGAGTACATGGATGCTGTAGCAGCCCAACAAAATCCAAAGATTGCTGGTGATGTAACAACACCATATACTTTCTTAGAGTGGTATAAACGCAACGTTGGTATTATTCCTGGAGAAGAGTTTAAACAATATAATGAATACCTTAAGAATTGGTATAGTAATAGGTATACCCCAGCTAATACTGTTACCAGCGTTCGAGCAGACTACATTTCATTGCTACAACAATTAGCTCTTATTCTCAAAGATGAAGACGATACTGCATGGATGGCAGATATTAACTATAATGATAACCTAGAACTAGAGGATGCTATTCCATTTTTCGCTAGAAAACTTAAAGAGATAGCAATTTATATTGTTAATAAGAGAGAAGCTCTTAAACGAGCAAAACTAAAGTACAATATGGTTGGTACTAGTAATGCGTTAGAGAAACTCTTTTATGAATATCTACTAAAAGCATTTACTCAAAAGGATTTCGTAGTTAATGTTCCAGAACAGGAAATGTGGGCTACGTTCCCAGAACTATCAGCTGTTAAAAATGGATTTCAAATTAATATTCAAGAGTTGTATGATGATTCGAGTTACTTTGATAAAGATCCAACAATGCCGGCATCAGCATATTTTGATACAACAGATTTAACTTTAAGTGCATATTATGTTAATACTTTAACCTATCAAGAATCAGCAATTAATTGGCTATTTAGTACTGGTTTTGCTAATCTGTGCGCAGACAATCCATTAATATGGACGTTGTCAGATATGTTAAATGAATATGATGTTACCACAACAACTCAATTACCATTATCTGTATTCGAAATGCCTGATAAGAAAACTTTAAATGTATATGACCAATTTAAACTACCAGAAAAATATTTGGGAGAGAATCAATATTTCTTATCTGGTGGATATTTTACTTTAAAGACAAAAGATTTCGTATATGATTTACAAGCTGGTAATACATGGTTTTATTGGCCGTCTGGCGAGTACTTTAGAGAAATTCCAGAAGAGATCTACGACAGAATTTCATTATCATCAACAGCATTAATTGATAATGGAGCTACTGGTGGTTTAACATATCAGGATTCGGATAGAATATTTGTTCAAATGGGAAATGCAATATCAGGGGCATGGTTAAGATCTTCATTACTTAGCACAATTTTGCAAACCATGTCAGCTGTTATTCCTAATAGGCAACATTTAGTATTTAGATTTCCATATCCCGGTTATGGTATAAGTGGTGAAGGATTGGACTGGACGGGAAAACAATTAAGTAATATTGATACAACATTCGTTTATTTAGATGATACTACACAAAAAGAAATACTTGATTTATATTGGTCTAATGTAACCCCAGTATCAACATTTAGTGATATCTCAATACATAATACCGCATTAATCGATAATGGTAGTACTGCTTCTCAAACCTATAAAGATGCAGATAAAATTTCGGTCAGAGAATGTGCCAATGATGATAAATTACATGATCTTAATCCAAATAGTGTTTATAGTGATGGATTTGATTATACTTGGTTGTATAAAATATTGAATACAGATTTACCAATAAAGACTAATCAAAATTACATTTATTGGCCATTATTAACCTATCAATTAGGAGAAACGTTCCCATTACAAATTCCAACAAGTCAATGTATACCAATATCGTTGTCAAGTATTAATGTCGAGAATACAATGATTGGTGCTAGGGCTGGATATGGATTATATGATAGTGATATCATTTATAAGTTAGATTCTGCTACAGGGTATGCTTTAGCTTGTTCGTTTTTAAGTGGTGTTGATTTGAATACCTTGGTACCTAATGCCAGTGGTAAAATTCAACCATCATTTACATTAAAATGTAAACCTGGGGCCTATGAACAATTTGTATGGCAAGATAGTAATACACAAATTAACAATACCACGATTACCCATAAGAATCATCAATTAGATTGCCCATATATTCAGGCAGAGCATGAATCAATTTTCAATTCATCTGGTAAAACCTTAGAAGAGTTGGGCAGAACTAATACTGGTATGAGTAATTATAAATTATGTAATTGCAAAGCAATATGGTATTCGCCATTAGGTCATCCAGGATCACGGTATGACGAATATGACGAAATGGCAGATATCATATTTACTGATACCCAGTTCCCAAGCGCATTCGATATTAATACATGGCGCGGTAGAGATAATCAACCATATTATCAAAGTCAAGATTTTGCTTGGTTCCAATTAACAGGAACTAATCTTGAACCGGATGTAGGTTGGGGTAATGGTATGTGGACTACGGGCGCAGGTACTTCAACATTTACTCTATCTACTGGTGTAATCTATAAATATCTTCGAGCTAATTTAAGAAGAGCACCTGGAGAACTGTTTGTAGGTGCTGTACCGAATTTAATTATTAAGCAGCAACATTACAATACACCAAAAACAACATGGATGAAAGCAGCACTTCAGTCTGATGGTTCATGGGGTAAGACTAATGATGTAAGTGATATGGTATTAACACCAGGTGATTATTTACTATATGATCATATGGATTCTAATTGGTATTGTTTAACATCAATAGGTACATATGGTCAATCTTATGCCTATACAGCATCTGCAGTAGGAACAACACCATGGTCAAACTATACTTATGTAACTTCTGGACATGTATTAAAGTTTAATTGGCCGTCAACGTTTTATATAGATGGTCCATCTGCTGTACGGGCACAATTCCAAGCAATTACATGGTATGCACAAACACCAAGTGGTATCTATACTGCTAATAATATTAGTCCAGATACCATGTTTACAATATTAGCTGAGACCCCTGGTATATATACCATTACTGCTGTAGCAATAGATGTTAACAGTGGTAGTTATACCTATACTGATGTTCCAGCTGTTACTGTAGTCAATGAAGAATTAGGAATGTCACCTTCTGGATTCTTAGATATTACTACAATATATAATGACAGACTTAACTTCATTATTAACATTCCACTTAGTGGTTGGAATTATGGTACGCATTGTTATGATGGTATTTCTTATGGCGGTAGACCATTTTGGGCCAAAGCATATGATGACGATTCATCAGATACAAAACAAAAAGGTACTAATGTCTTCGGTGGAGGAATTAAATCTAACATTGATGACTATACACTTATTACTCAACCAACAATTGCTACAATACAATTAAGTAGTGATTGTGTTATTGATTACAACAACGTAAGTAATGATGATATAACTTGGATTCAGCCTATTAATTTTACGACCAATATTAATAATCGACAATGGAACAAATTAATTATTAATACTAATGTAATTTCACCACTTAGTACATATTTGTTTAATATTAATGAAGAATTGATTGCTTCAGCAACTAATGAGTCATCTGATATTGTATTATATCAACATCCTGATAGTACCTTTATTAACTATTGGGCAGTTAATCCATTTACTTGGACTCAAAATTTAACAGATTCAACAGTAGGCATTCCACCTACTGGTGGTTTATGGACTCCTGTTACTACCGGAGTTTTAGTCGAAACAATTGTACCATATGCGAATTTAACCAATAGACATTATCCTACAATTGCTAGTATGCCATATCTAACCAATCTATATTCAACGGAAGATAGTGGTGGATATTTTATACCTCGAATGTTAGGTATCAGTACTTACATTGGATCCAACTACGAAAATGTAATTGATTTATCTAAACTTACGACTTCTGATAATAGAGGATTATCAGGCACCTTCCAAGATATTGCAAATTACACTTCTAGCAGAGGGTTAACCCAACGAACACAAGTCAATCCAGTATCAACTAATAGTATTGATTCAAGTTGGACTAAAGCAAATCTTACTGAAGGTAATAAAGCTGGTATGGTTGTAAAGAATACAGAGTATCAAGAATTTATTCCGTATCAAACAAAGTATGAAAGTACTGGCAGAAATTTCAACGGATTAAGAACTCAAAATGATTCTTATGATCCATGGATTGGAACCATTGATAATATTTGGGAAGATCCAACAAACTTCCCAGCCAATTTCAGAAATGAATATCCAATTGAAGCTTGGTATAATAATCAATTACCAACAGATAAGTTAATTTATCAATGGAAGACAGACATATTTGGTAATCAATATGTATTACTAAAAGACAATAACAATAGAATTTATACTAAACGTTCAGCAACTGGTCAAATTTGGGTAAGAGATCAAAACGGTAAAACATCCACCGCAAGTATGGCATTAAGTAACGTCTATGACAATCTTACAGTTATATCACCACAAGTAAGTGCAGATCTAACTAATAATAAGATTAGTAACTTTGAGTTGTGGTTTGATACCTTAATGATTCAAACGACCGGTTATCTATTATTCAGTAAGTTAGAATTCGATTATGATACTAACACAATTTATTCGATTGCTGATAATGTTAATATTATTAATCTATCAGCTGATTCAGGAGGATATTTTGCAGGTACATGGTTATTTGATGAATCGAAATTAGTTACAATTTGTAATTTAGTATCAACCGCTACATCAATTTATCCAGAGTTGTACGTATTAAATCTTGATAGTAACAATTTAAGAAAAGAATATAGCCCGTTTACCTCAATGCAAAATCAGATGTCGGCTTTACGATTAACAGCTATCGAAGACCCAGTATTTACTTATAACAATTCAACCAAGAATTACAAGTTAGCATTTATAGGTTATGGTTCGGGTTACGGGACAGGTATGGTAGTAAATGTAATGACAATTAATGGTTCTATACCAGGATATGATATTTCTGTAACTTCCATAATACCAACTTGATAATCAGATACCCAATATTAAATAATTAAAATGAGCGCCTTTTTAACAGCACTAAATGTAACACCTTTAACAGGATTTATATCAAACGGTAACAAATTTGATATTGAATGGTTCTATACTGGTGCTGGTCCAACATATTGGGAAATATTGCGACATGTTAGTCCGCTTACAGATATTGGTCCTACGATGTTAGATGTATCAACATTTACTTCTTTAGCAACCACAGTTTCTTCAGTCATAACCTACGCTGATTATTTGAATGATGCAACAGATCCAGAAGGGATATATACTAATGCTGAGGTTATTGATCAGATAATACATACTCAACGTAAATTAACTTATTCTGTTCGTGGAGTAACAACGACGGAGACGACAGCAGCTAGCTGTTACATTAATCCACCAGCATTTACCTTACCCTATGTAACAACTACACATAATAATGGTTGGTTGGTTAACTGGTCAGGAAAAACTCAAGTTGTTTTTAATACTTTACATTTAGAGGGAGAACAAATTTGGGCTACAAAGTTAACTGCTTTAGGTGCGGGTTATCTTTCTCGAACGGCTGTTGATTCTAATTTTTATAGAAACAATTCATTAAATGAAGGTACCGTATGGGTATCAGATAGAGGAGATGGTCCACATGGCGGAGGCGGATCTTCATATGTGTGGAGATTAGATGCACATACCGGTACGGTACAACATATATATTCTTTACCAGGCACATCACAAACCTGCGGCCTGTGTGTTGATCCTCGAGATGGAAGTTGTTACGCTGGCGGTAATTCATCGGTTGTTTATAAATTAAAATTAGATAATACAGAACCGGTAGTTATTAGTATTCCTCGCAGCCCTTGGCCTTATGGTATTTATGGGATGGCATCTAATCCAGCTTTACCAAAACAAGTAGGTATTGTTTATGGAAACGGTCTCAAGAGACATTGGGATGATCCGAATATGTTTATTGGAGATTGCGATACTGGTTATGCATATCCACTTAATGTTCAAGCATATAATGCCGCTTACGGTTCTGATAGTCAATTATGGATGATAAATGCTATGGATGGATATGTTCGAAGGTATGATGGAACCACCATTACTGCATATTCTGTTTATCCAGATTCTCGACCTCATGAATATAGGGGTATTTGCATAGATAATTCAACTTCATCAACATCAAATTATAATGTATGGATTGGGGATACTAATGCATGGGAAATAAATAAATTTACATGGAATGGGACAACTTTAACACTTAATAAACGATATACAAGTCTGGCATATGCCCCAATGGGGATTGGGTGTGATTCGGAAAATAATTTATGGACTGTAGAGGGGCACAATTGCCTTCATTTAGATAAAATCTATCAAACAACAAATGCATCATCTGCATACCCATATGGTGGTGGTTGTAGATATCCAACAGGACCCTATAGTAGTTGGAGTGCTAGTACTGTTATTAACGACGCAGCAATAGAATATGTCTTAACGCGCGATCCGTCAACAATGGCTGCACCAACTTTAGCAGCATTTAATAATTTAATTGAAACAAATATTGGTACCTCAGAAACATTAACTTATAATGGTACAGATTATGATCGATACACATGGGGTATTAAAATTAAAGGAAGTAATACACAAGAACAGCATAATAATGCGGTAGCCTTTATTGCTGCATATAGCGCAGATTTGACAGTTACACAAGGTAGACGAATATATCCTAATTGCCCGGCATCAATTGATACCGTAATACGTTTTAGTTTCCCAACAACACCACCTGTTGGTGATTCTTATCAATATTCTGATTTTACTGGGTATATTGCATTTGCTGGAGATTTAAGTGCTAACAATTCAATTCCAATACAACCAGGTTCCTTAGTAACTACATCTTATAAGTTCCCAGATTATACTAATCCAAGTTTTATCGACATGTCATTATCAGGAATTTATTCATCACCAACATTAGAAGACGGAACCTATTGGCAAAATCAAATTAATAATGCCAATACAATTGAAACCTCTGGATATGATGATTTAACAGTAAGATGTAAACCTGATATCTATGATGGTTCATTTGAATTATCTGGTATTAGGTATAATTTTGGTGACAGAGATTATGATTTGGGTGTTACTGTTCCAAATAGTTATATAACACAAGTGATACCAGATTTACAACAAGATTATACTTATCATGACCCAAGTCAAAGTGGTAAACCCAATGCTAGATGGATCGGATATCCAGGTGAAGACAGTGGTACCTATTTTGTAAATGCTACAGCATATTATAATCATAATGTTTATCTTACAGGTACCAACCCCCAAACAACATCTAATACCGAACCAGGATCTGCAACAGTTTGGGAACGTTGGCCAACAGCACAATTTTATTTGACTCCGTTAGATACAACATCATTACGTTTATGGTTGTGGAGAGAATCGATTTATAGAGCTTATGGTGATAATGGTCTTACACCATGGTCGGCTAATAGAATTATATCCGGTACTGATCCTGTATCTGCATTGTTTAGTGATATGTCAATAGCTAGGACATGGGCTCTTTCAAGTTGGACTATTGATTTTGGAGATCATAATAATTATCCAGCATTTTTCACTTCATTGGGTTATACTAATAGCGCATTTTTAGATACCGTGGACGCTAGTTATTCTCCAAAAGATGCAACAACACTTCATGCAAATTTAACCTCTCATTTATATTGTAGACCAGGTACTTATTATGCGACCTTATTTGTAAGAGCAATTAATACCGAAACTGAATCAGCAGAGTTAAATACAATGAATATAGCGGCAACGCAAGAAGTTCGAGTTTATGAATTAGAACCATTTGCTAATTTCTTAACCTTAGCTGTTTCGACAGTATCAAGCAGTTATCATGATGATGCAACAACACCAATATGGGGTCAATTATATGTTGATGAGCCTCCAGTATTAAATACAGTAAATCTAATTTCTGGATATGCACCAAATCTTACTATTACTTGGATGGAATGTTGCATGCCCCATTCTTATCCAATTAGTGGATATGATTGGAACTTTGGTGATTATTATAATGAGATTCAAAACCTTTCGTCAATCAGTGCTTTAAATGTAACGGTCGATTATCCTTGTTGGGAAACAGATCAATCATATCATCGAGTTATTCATACTTATGTAATGCCAGGAATATATAATGTAACACTTTGTGCTTCTGCTAGTACAACATCAACACAATCATGTTGTGCAAAAAATCTATATGTATACGTTGATGAATTATTACCTGAAGCTTGTTTTACTATTGGGGATTCATTAACATCGTTCGGTGTAACTCCTTCTGGTGAAGCACCATTAACCGTTTATTTTAATCCGTCATGCACTATACCAGGATCGTTCCCAATTTGCAGAATGGATTGGGATTTTGGTGATGGAACAATGACTACTGTTACTAGACGCCCATCGACAGAAAACACTTACGGAATTTATCCATTCCCAAGCGATCTTAATGATCCAAGAAATATTATTGTAAGTCATGAATTTACTAGAACATTAATATCTCAACCATCTACCTTTATCGTAACCATGTCTGCTTACGCATGTAATACCAACACAATGGATTCTACCTCTGGTAGTTTTGTAACCGATTATAATGTAGGACCAATTACTGTTCCTGCAATAGATTTATCAGTTGGAAAGAGACATATTATTGCAAGTCGATCTTACAATAATGAAGATGATTTATTATTAGTATTTGAGGGCGAAAATAAACCAGTAACCTATAGTGTTTTAATATCAGGAACTTAATATGAACAGTATATCAGTTAGTGCAGGTAATGTAATATCTCTATCAGCTATGTATCCATATGATACAAAGCTAGATTTACTATATAATATCCATGCTTTTGATGATGGATATACTTTCTTGCACAATCCAATATTAGATGGAGCTAAGGATGTTAAATTTGGTAAAGATACCTTATTCTATATTTCTTCAGCATCAGAGTTTATCAATTATATGCTTGATGTATCTAGAACAATCAATATTCTTGATCTAGCATTCTTTACTACATTCCAATTAGATAATGGTACCTATTTACTCAACACCAATAATACGTTATATGTTTCTGCAGATGCAAGTCCGTTAGATGATATCAAATTTTTCAACATTGTTCGAAATATAGATGGTACTATTTCACTTTTTCAAAATGGGTTATATGTTACTGTTAGCAGAACCGCTCCATATAATCTTACTTTAGAATCTCAATATAGTCCAGACGAATATAATCAACAAAAATTCAATTTTTATTTGGTAGGAAAGCATTTGTTAATTTCAACAGTATTCACTAACCCAACGATCTATGGCCCGACTATTATTCAACGATTCGTAAGTGATAGTCCATTAACACACAATGCACGAGCTGTAGGATTAATTAGTGATGATGATTATTCCGGTAGTAATGATTACATGTTTAATGTAACCTTTTATGCTAGCGCGTTTAATACAGGATTTAACAGTTCAATTAATTGGGTTAAGTACTTTAATGACTTTAACAACAAGCAACACAATAAAGATGTTAACATTGACAGATCGATTAATGATATCAGTCAGAACTATTTGATTAGTTTACCATACAAAACAAAGATAACAGGCAACACATCCGAAGTTAATATTAACAATTTAAAGAATATCGAGACTCCAGAATATGAATTTGCTACAGCACCATATATTAGTGGTGGATTATCATTATCATCGGTAGATACACCAGAGGCTATTAAACGAAGAGAATATGAACAGATTTTTATGGGTACTAATCAGGATGAAGGATATGACAATCCATTCTTAGAATTTAGTGCTTATACAAAAGCAATGACATTTGTAAAAGATGCATTAACATATTTTCATTATCCTATTACCGCTCCAAGAATTGCACTATCTGCTGCTGGGTTAGTTGAAGCTGGATCAATTCCGGGTACTTCACCTGTTAGGGCAGATAAGATTTGGAAGAAAATGGCTAATTACAGTAAGAATATCCAATGGGGTAATTCACAGCAATGGCAAAGAGGTACCTTCCTTTGTTCTTGGTTATCTGGATCCGAAGATTACAATCCACATGTTAAGGGAGTATGGAAAGATAGATGGTATTACCCAGGTTATATTACTCCTGTTCAAGCAGGATCAGCTGTTGAGATGGTTTATTTTGGTCATACTCCGGTAGTATGGGATGAAGATTCTTCAATGACGTTTGACCCTGGAGTATGGTACAAGTATTATCATAAGGGTGAAGACGGTAACCTAACTATTGTTAAATCCTTAACAGGTAATGGAACAGCTTTAGGATTGTGGCTTGATGAATGGGCAGCTACAACCATAGATAAATCACCCAATGATAATGATGGTATTATTCAACCAGAGTTCACTGATGATATGGTTGTTGGCGACAATTTAAAACTTAATGGTATAGATCAAGAGTGTTTTGTTCCTTATAATTCTACGTATAATACCAATGGAGAAATAACAGTATCATTTTGGGCTAAAGCAAATGATTGGAATAATGTTAAAGGTAATCATTTTGTTGATAACAATTTCCGTGGTGGTTGGAGTATAGGATATTCGAATGGTTTCTTTACACCAATAGTCCCAACTTTTGATACTACTTATGGGCATGTTATTCTATCCAATAATGATAATAGTATTTTGACCGATACCTTAATTCCAATATCAGGTGCAGTATATGCAGATCCTGTAGCAATTCTTATTGATAAGAATTTATTTACATGGGTTTTAGATAATGGTGTCAATAAGAGTTTATATAAGCTTGATTACAATGGTAATATACTAAAGCAAATTCATTTTAGTAATATTACCCTACAAGATATGGTATTAGACCGAGATCAAAACATCTGGATATTAAATTCTAATCAATTATCAGCAATTAATACTTTTGGTTATTTAGTATCAACAGCAACCGGTACTGGTAATAGTATTGATGTTAATAAATCCAATACTATTATCGTATCCGACTATTCAGATATTTGTGTTGATAATAGTAACAATGTTTGGGGCATTTCTGCTCAAAATGTTTACAAGAATAATCTGTTAATGTTAAGTGGTACTAATATTAGTCGCCTAGCTTGTGATAAGGATAACAACATTTGGTTACTTAATACAACGACAGATTTCATTAAGTTAAATAACATAGGAGCGTTTATTCTATCTGGATCCGTAACAAACAACCCAGTAGTTTCATCTCGTGCTATAGGATTTACTAACGAATATTCTGCAGGACAATATAAAGATTATGTATGGATAGTACAAGGATCAGACCAGATTCTATATAAGTATGATATTGTAGGAAATTACGTTTCTGATAATGTAATCACTAATGGTATTGATTTAACTCAATATCTATCACACAAAAAATCAACAATACAATTTAATGCCAACGGAGATTTTACTGGATATGATTGGGATAGAAAGTTTAGATATTTAGTTTATGGTGGATCAGTAGTAGAAGCTAAGCTAACTTTAGGAAGTTTAATATCTTCACAAACATTAGTATTAACTCAACCAACATCAACCTTAAGTACCAATGATATACACCAATTTGTTATTACTTATGATACAGATGGAACTTATAAGTTCTATGTTGATAATGTACTAAGAGATTCAGAAAGTGTTGCTGTTGGTTCTTTAATTTATCATGAATATGAAAATGGATTAGTTATTGGTGGTAATATGGGTAGATCTGTCGATTTGGATACAGAACTAAAAACTAACAAATATCACTTTGAAGGTCAAATTAGCGACGTAAGAATCTATGATTGGCCGTTAAATAATTCTGATATTGGACATCTATATTTTCTTAAATCTGAATTTAAGGATTTAGTTTGGAATATGCCAACTGGGGTCCAGAACTACTTAGAAGAGGTAGAGAGATTCTTTAAGCATAAGTTACCAGGATTAAAATCGCAATTTTACAATATTAAGTTGAATGGGTTACAAATAACAGATACTAGTACAAGGAGTTTAATTGAAACCATAATTAGAAATACGGTTACAAAAGTAGCTCCAGCATATACAGAGTTATATCGAATAATTTGGGATTAATATGTCTATAAACATTACAGAAATTAATAAGACAGATTTATCAGTTGCTGTAAATGCTGCCTCAGACGTCGATACAGTTGATTATAATATCTCATGGTTTTGGGAATCTTCGGGAATAACAGCATGGAGTACTAACTTAGCATCTTGGTATACTGCTAGTACTTCTGATTTAATGAGCAATTTAAGTTCAATGGTATTTTTAGCTAATAGTGATTATTTAACATCTACCATTACCGTTTCTTGTGGATCTGATGGAATTATATTAAATTCTTATGATTTCTACTCACAACATCTTTACGTATTACCAATATCTTCAACTGTTTATAATATTGAACTAAATGTAGTATTACAAGAAACATCTACTAGTGCAATATCATCACTTTCACCTCTATCAACAGTGATATGGTCAACCTTCGGAAATATTGCAGCCATGTGGATTAATGGGGCTTCAGCTGGTCAAGTATTTCCCCTTTCAGCAACATTGTCTGGTTTTGTTGTATCTGGAATTGATTATCTAGATATGTTTACTCCACAAACAGCTGATCTTGAAATTAATTATCCGTTTTATGCATACGTTACTGATTCAAATCGAACAACAGGAACGTACGTTTTTACAGTTAATAGTAAAGATATTAAACTATCACCTTATATGTATGATACTGCTGATTACACAGCCACAGCCGTATCAGTAGAATTACAAGGATATGATACCTTTGCATTAGATACAACAGCAATGGTTGCTTGGAACATATCTTCAACTCCAGGATTAACAGTTAAAGCAGTCGATGATAGTGTTTATACAATGTATACAATTGATACCTATGATAATTTAAGTGCTATCCAATTAGAGTATACGAATATTGATACTTCTTATACTATTGGTACTACTGCATATAATTTAACACTTCCAACAACATCTGGTTATACAACATTGACTGGGTCAGTAGTATATACACCACAATTGGAACCAACATCAATAACAATTAGTGCTATTAATTTTAATAATTTACCATTTATTCGAAGTTCGCAATTTAAAGTAAAGGGATATAGACCAGGTTATGGATATCATGATGTAGGAGATCAATATAACGTTAGATGGATTATGTCTCAACCTGATTTAGATAGTTTTTGGGCCTATGATAACAATCACAGCCTTTATACCTTTGATATATCTAGTGGGGTTGGAGCTTCTGGGTTGGCTATTAACTTTGATACCTTATGGGCTTGTATTACTACCAATACTTTTACTGCAGCTCCAAAACTATGTAGTTATGCATTAACAGCTGAATATATTAATAGTACTGGGACAATACTTTTAACCTCTTATAGTTTTACTATAGATGAATTTCCAGCTCCTTCAATCTTTGATGTTAACTTTAAGCTTAACAATGAAGACACAGCGTATACGCATAATATGTTTAGAGCTAATAGTGCCTATAATGTTACACCGGTTATTGGAACCAATACGTCAAACATTCCTGGATTTGTATTAGGAACTTATTATTGGAACTCTGGTGGATCAATTGGAACAGGTACACCAATTTCGTTATATTCAAGCAATTTAAACAATGACAGCACTGTTACTATTACAATGACAGCCTATAGTGTTTTAGCAGCTGGATGGTTATTACCTCATAGTGATGCCAATTACATTAATTTACGTTTTGGAGATTTACTATCAGCTGATTTTGCAGTAGCTCCTACCTATGCTTGGAATACTAGTGCTTCTAGGATTTTAGTTGGATCGGAATCTGTTTTAGCACTATCGCCTGGTGCATCTTCATATGGTGAAGGGCATACTGAGGCATTTATTTTAAGCGCAAGAACATTAGACGGAACCAGTTATAATTGGCTTATTAATACTGTTCCTTATACAGGACGTGTAGCATCAATCAATGTAGGGTCAGTACCTAATGATACATTTAATGCAACTGGTACTGCAGTAGGTCTTACAGTATACAATAATGATTTTCCATCAACAATGAGCTTATATCATACTGCAGATTCTGGTGTAGCAGAATATTATCCTAATTTTAAATGGACCACTACTAGCAACAGTAATAAGCTTTTTCAAAACATAAGAGTATTTCCATACGAAAATGTTATTGCATCAATGGGTCCATATACCAATGAAATTATTACTCTCACAAGTATGGATTTAACTGCTATTAAGAATTTAGGATTTGGACCAGTTAGTCCAGTAAGAGTTAGTACCGATGCATCATTGTGGGTATTATCAAGTGCTAAATGGAGTTCATCAATTACTACTAATACTACTAATTTCAATTTTACTCTCACTTCTGGTAACGGTGTAACTCCTGGTACAATTAGTCAATATGATAGTGCGATTGTATTTACACTTAGCGTATCTGGAACAATTGGTAAAGATATTCCAGATTCATTATATTCTCCACCATATGATTGGCAAACAATTTCTGAAACCTATACTATTGCACCAATAACAATGACTGCGATTAATTTACCAGAGTTGAGATTGTTTACTACAACACCTTATGTATTAACAGGTCAAAATGTTACATTTACCAATGGAACAACACCTAATGGTAATATAGCAACGTTTACGTTTAATAACGGTAATGGTCAAACTACAACAGTAGCAGATTATAGATCCTTTACTACATCCTATACAGCTGTTGGGGTTTATTCAGTAACATTATCAGCTACTACCAATACCGGATTTTCATATGCCAGTACTTATCATGATGCTGTTCATGTAGTCGCTGGCTATCTCCCATTTAATAGTAATATTACCCGAGTCTATGGTGAAGTATTGTCATTACCATATTCACTAGGTGAAACATTGATTCCACCAAACGAATGGGTTACACATGATAATATTAATGCGGCATTTGATAAGTTAAATGATAATTTATCATATATAGAAGAAAAATCTCACGTGTACGTACAACCACCAATCAATTACTTAGGTTGGTTAGGTACCGCTATTGCTGATAGTAATCTTCATTGGAGATTGGGAAGCTCAGTAAGTGCGGTTGCCGGTACGCTATCAGATGCTAGAGATATTGCAGTAAAGAATAATATGCTTTATGTTATTAATGATACTACGGTATATGTATTATCTTCTGATTATAATGCCACTATTGCAGGTTCTAGAACCTATAAGACTATAGGAGAATCATTTGTTAATCCAATAGCTATTGATGTTGATTCAAGATCAAGAATCTATGTATTGGATTCAACTAAGAATAAAGTTATGGTATTTTCATTAGATACTACTTTAGCAGATCCTTGGAGACTATTATATGAGTGGGGTGGATTAGGCGGAGCCTCAGCTAGAACAAAATTCCAAAGTCCTACTGATCTCTATGTAGATTCAAACGATCATGTTTGGGTAGCTGATGCGGGTAATGGTGTAATTAAGCAATATAGTGGTTCCGGTGGTTGGTTACAAACAATAGCAAGCCCATATATGGCTAACATAATAAGTGTAGCTGTTGATAGTGATCATAATCTTCATGTGTTAACTAGTACTAATATTGTTAAATTAACCAATGCTGGATCTTTACTCAAGATCTATAACTATCCTAATACTAGTGGGGCTTTACCAAAGAGGATTATACCTTCTTATGACGGCGGATTTGTATACGTATGCTTTGCTGATAAAATTATCAAGATTGCTACCGATGGTACCAACGCATCGATATTTGCAGACGGTATTAGTAATACCTATAGTGGTATCTATCATGATTCAAATAGAAACTTTTATATTGCTAACAAAATAGATATTCTAAAATACTATGATACATTAGTAACCCTATCAATCAAATTAGATACAGATAGTTTGGTTTGGAATATAAATGATATTAATATCGATAAGGATGAGTTTATCCAAGATTGGGTTTACAATAGAAGTTTGTCAAGATTGTGGGACAATATAGAAATAATAAAGAGATCGATTATTGGAACAATAATTTCGACTAAATCAAGTACAGGTGGAACCATTCTTACCATTGGTGGATTTACCCCAGAAGAATATATTTCAGCCACTGGTACCGCAGCAAAATCCAATGTATTTGTTGGTGTTAATGAATTTGTTACAGCACCAGTTGTTAATAGATGTTTAACCCAATTATACGATATGGAAGAAAAGATTTTAGAGTTAATAAGTTAGTGAATACTGTAAGAATAATGGTTCTTTTTAACTATATTTGTTATTTTCGAACGAAGTTTTATATCTAACAATAAATATTTCCGAGCCTATTAGTGCACACCAAGATATAAAAGTGTGACCGAATTTCGGGCCTAAAAGGAGTAATAAATGTCTTCAGGAAGATTCCATTCGAAATGGCACAGGGGATCACATCACAGTTACACACATGTAAACGAACCAGATAGCGCCCATGATCCTATTGCATCCCAAGCACTTCCATTCAGGGGAGAGTTTGTTATCAATGGTCAATTAAGTGCAATGGCACTCTCTGCCGCCGTTGGTATATTTACCAGTCCTGGTGCTATAGCACTCGATTTAATTGGTCCTTCTTATACCATTAATAATGATTCTGATTTTAGGTCATCCCAGTTAAGTGTTAGAGGTAATGGATTAGCTAAATTTGAAAATCTTACTGCTACATCAATATGGACTGATAGTCTTTCTGCTCACCATGCAGAAATTGAGATTATTGATGTTACTATTCGAGAAACAAGTGGATTTGTTGTAATGGGTGACATGCCACCAGAATTAGGTATTCCAATCTATGCTAATGGTGATAATGTCTTCTTAAGTGGTGCTGCTCTTTCTGGTAACTCGTGGGGATCTTTTGATGGTGATTTATTAACTAAACGAGATTTGTTTGTAAGTGGTTCTGCTCATATTGGTGGTGGATTATCACTAGTTGGATGCTTAACAACCGATTGCATTATGTCATGGCCGGGAGCTAGTTCTATTAATGTATGGAACAGCTTTGATATGCATGGTTATTCTATTTCTGGTATTGGTAATGACTCTTTAGTATTTGATTCTGGAGCCAAAATTCAAAGTGATCCTGATAAACGTATTAGAGTAAATTCTTATAGTTATGCAGAATCAATTGTATCTGGTACTTCAGCATTAGGACAATATTCCCACGCTGAAGGCGAGCAGACTATAGCATCAGGTAAAGCAGCACATGCTGAAGGTGGTAGCATTGAGGCATCTGGTGACTATTCCCATACAGAAGGTAATTTAACTAACGCTGTTGGTACTAATTCCCATGCTGAAGGATATTCAACAAGAGCTCAAGGTACTAATTCCCATGCTGAAGGTGAAAATACAATTGCGTGGTCTACTGGAACACATGCTGAAGGATATTTAACCAACGCAAATGGCGAATATTCCCATGCTGAAGGTGATGCTACAATAGCACTTGGAGTAAATTCTCATGCCGCCGGTACACATGCACAAGCAACACATGATAGATCATTTATTTGGAGTTCAGCGACAACCCCAGTATCAACAACTAACACTGATCAATTTATGGTTTGTGCAATAAGTGGTGTAGTATTAGGACAGAACTTATTTGTTTTGGGTGAAATTACAGCCGACGGTGGCAATAGTAATCAATGGAATTCTGTTTATAGCAGTGTTGCTAATACTAGTGCAAATTGGGATTCGGTTTATAGCAGTGTTGCTAATACCAGTGCAAATTGGGATTCGGTTTATGGATCAGTTAATAATCTGAGTGCGTCATGGGTATCAGATTATACCACAATGAATAA